>Ga0193752_1000153_pt1 | contig 91956 bp, 65 predicted proteins | sample H1c1metaG_FD_144924 | JGI IMG/M metagenome (GOLD analysis project Ga0193752, IMG submission 144924) | Soil microbial communities from a riparian zone of the East river system, Colorado, United States - H1c1 | ecosystem: Environmental > Terrestrial > Soil > Riparian zone | place: USA: East River... | reverse complement strand
GGTGTAGATCTCGGGACGTGTCTTTTCGGTTCCCGGCGGGAAGAGATTGCCCTTCGGTATGGTGTACGTGCCATCCTTTTCGGGATGAATGCGAAGCACCTTTCCTTTCAGATCATTTGTATTGGAGGCACCGCGCTGCGCGTCCAGACTGAAATATTCGGCACCCGGACGTTCGTCCAGCGGCGCATAACCGTTGGCCGGGAACGGGCTCGAGCTATCGCCGGTGGAGAGAAACAAGTTCCCATCTTTGTCCCACGCGAGGGAGCCCCCGTGATGCGCACCGCTATTGATCTGAACCGGTACCTGAAGGAGCACCTTCTCTGATGCCGTGTCGAGCGTATTGTCGGCATTCAAAGTAAAGCGCGACAGGTTGAACAGTATGGGCTCGGCCTCGGTCGGCGGCGAATAGTATACGTATAGCTGATTGTTCTTGTCGAAGTTCGGATCTAACGTGACGCCTATGAGTCCCGTGCCTCCTTTGATGCAAACCTTGAATTGGTGCACCAGCGAATACTTCCCGGTCTTCGTATTGTACATGCCCAGGTTTGCCGTGCGCAACTCGGTGTAGAAGACACGTCCGTCGTTCGATACGTCAAGTTCCATGGGTGTGTTCAGGTCGTTGATGAGGATGCTCTTGACGAAGCGATTCTCTTCCGGAACGGTCACCGCATAGGCCTTCCGGTAGTCCAGCTTCCCGTCGCCTATGGCGTATTTTATTCCGCCCAGCAGATGCTTCAAAAACAGCGGCTCTGCATAGCTTTCTTCCGTGTGGCCACCACCCGTATAAAAGGCGCGCCCGCCATCGAACTCGTGATACCACGCAATCGGGTGGTCAGCACCGTTCGTTCCACCGTCGTAGGTGTTTTCATCCAGGTAGGCAACCACGTGCAAGCCAGGATAAAAGGATCGATAGTTGTACCACTCGTCGTTTCGTTCCCAATCGGCGGGTAGCCCTGCCGTAGATGCGTGCGCATGATTGGTTACCCGAACAACCGCCTGGCGCACGTTCGGGTTGTGGGGATGACTTGCAAAATGGGCACCTACCAGTTTGTCGTACCATGGCCATTCGTATTCTGTATCGGCGGCGGCGTGAATGCCTACGAACCCACCGCCGGCCTGAATGAATCGCTCAAAGGCGGCCTGCTGATCAGGATTCAGAACATTGCGGGTGGTGTTGTTGAAAATGACGGCCCTGTACTGTTTGAGGTTGAAGTCGTCGAAGAACGACGCATCTCTGGTCGTGTCAACGAGAAAGCCATTGTCGCTGGCCAACTTGAAGATGGCCTGGATGCCGCTGGGAATAGACGTGTGCTTCCAGCCCTTGGTCTTGGAAAATACCAACACGCGGGGGGGGCCAGGTTCGTTGCAAGACGATAAGGACACACCTGCGAGAATAACCCCAAGGACGATCAGGGGCCACATGCTGGACTTCGAACGATTCATGGAGACGGGGCTTGCTTCACAGCCAACATCTCATCGGCACAATGCCGGGAGATGGCCGAAAGGTAAAATTAGGGCAAACGCGGAATGTCGCGAATCTTTCTATACAAACGGTAGCACAGGCGTTCAGGACTGCCGGGATCAATCAGTATCACTTCCCCGTGAGATGATCCTACACCCGGTCTGACAAAGCAACGAAAGGCCCGGCGCGATCGGCCGGTATGTCGTCACGACCGGCTACATGCCCATCATCACAAAGGCTCCCCAGTAGTAAGGATCTTTGTATTTGGTCATAAGCTGTAGCTGCGCCTGTTTGAAAGCTGCATGCTTGTTGCCCAGCTTGATCCACGACGTATAGAAATTAGTCATGAGCTGTTGCGTGGCGGCGTCATCCACCTTCCAGAGGCTCATAACGAGGGCTTCGGCCCCAGCCACCTGGAACGCCCGCTGCAGGCCGTAAACGCCTTCGCCGGCCTTTACTTCGCCCAGACCCGTCTCACAAGCGCTCAGCACTACCAGTGAAGTGCCCTGGAGATTAAGGTTCATGGCTTCGTAAGCGGTGAGTACGCCATTGTCGTTGCTGCGCAGGCTGGGCTCCTGCTCTCCGCTCACCGTCTTGCCACCACCGGTCAGGATCAGTCCCGAGCGCAACAAAGGATTCTCGGTTGCGTTTTCCATGTGCACACCGAATCCGCTGCCGGTAACCTCTACGTCTTTCAAAAAATATCCGTGCGTTGCGATGTGCATTACGGTAGGGCTATTGGCGCCCTTAAGATTTGCCTCGCTGGCCGTCTTCTGCATGAAACTCGTTGACGCATAGCCGGCCGCCTTGAGCGTCCGGTTAATGCCCTCAATCTCCGCCTTTGTCGCCGGCAAAGGTGAGACTTCTTTCGAGCCGTAATCGGGGAAGCCAATCAGGGTAGCCTTTTTGGAGGCTGTGGCTTTCTTCTTACTCTTGAAAGCCAGGAGATCTTTAGAGTTGCCTAATGTAATGAAGTCATAGGTATTAATGGTGTAAGTACCGCCGGGCTGTTTGAGCGTGTTCAGGTTGATCTGATTGTAGACACCATCCGGTGAAACGTACACAACTTTCTTATCACCCAACGCATCTGCTATACGCCGCCAATATTGCTCGTAAGAATGTTCATCCGCAATACGCTGTTGGATCGCGTTTCGGTAGAACTTTGCATAGCGTGTATCAAGTTGCGCACCGTTGTCAAGCAGTACTAATTTGGGGAGATCGGTTGTACTGCTAATGATCAACGCTGCGTACCGCGACTCAGCCGTGAACTTCTGATCGAACTGCGTAACGCGGATGAGTTCTACAACGACCTCGTTGTTCCCCAGGGCTGATTTCACTTCCTGGTAGCTTACCGGCAGCGAGCCGTAGCCTGACACAAATTCCTTACTCAGTTCGGACAGCCGCTTTTCCATGGTATTTGCCGCCGTCACCATCGAATCCAGGTTGATCTTTTGTTCCTTGAGTTCCTCTTTGGAGTATTGGTAGTAACGGGCCAGCGTTTCCTTTTGATCAATCCAGATATTGTACTCGTTCACCAATTCTTTGTTGCCGCTCGTCAGGATGCTTCGCTTAATGCGATTGGTGGCGCTCAACAGCAGGGCCTTGGTTGCCATCTGGTATTCGAACATATCGCGTAGCACCGAAGGCTGTGCCGATGAGGCTTCGATGGCGAAATTGTAGAAGCGTTGAAAACGCGGTGAAAGCACATCCCAATACTTCGTCTTCTCTGCCTCGCTCATCGATGCAAAATAGCGGCTGATGAAAGTAACCGACTTGTCCATCACGGATTTGTAAGCGCTATACGCCTTGTCATATTCTTTCTTCTTCCAATACAAAATGGCAACGTCTTCCTGCGATTGAACAAAGAGGGGATGGTCAGTTCCGAAGGCTTTTTCGCGCACCAACAGGGCCTTGTCGAGCAGGGGTTGTGCCTCGGCATACCGCTCCTTGTACCGATAGAAGTTGCCCAGATCACTCGTACTCTTCGCAAATGCCGGACTATCGCCGCCGAAGCTGGTCTTGAATATTGCCTGTGATTTCTTCAGTAACTCTTCCACTTTATCTTCCTTGCCCATCGCCATATACAAGGCCGCCTGGCTGTTCAGCATACTGGCATAGTCAGGATTTGTTTTGCCCAGCCTTCGTTCCATGCTTTGGTAAATTGCTTCGGCATCATCGTAGCGACCCATCTGTTGATAGAGAAGCGCCTGGTTGGACAGAAACTTCAACCCATTCTTCGATTTTTCGTCTCCCAAATTTTCGGCGATCTCGATGGCCTTTTTCAGTATTTCATCCGCTTCCTCGTACCGGCCGATCGTTTGATACAGCATCGCGCGATTGTTCTGAACGATCGCGTACTGCATGACGCTTTTGCCCACATTCTTCTCGATGTTCAGGAGTGCCGCATCGAAGGTTTTCTCGCTTTCATTGTATTGCGCCAGATCAAATTGCAGGACGGCGAGGTTATTCAACGAGGAGGCTACACCAATATTCGTTTCGCCAAACTTGACCTTCCGAAGCTCAAGTGCCCGGGTGGTATATCCCATGGCCTGCGTAAATCGCCCCATGGTTCCGAACAGCAGGCCTTGATCGGCCAGCGCTTTCATGTACCCAATATTGTCGGTAAGTCCGGCGCGCTCGTAGACCACGATGGCGCTACTGAATCTTTTTTCGGCAAAGGTAAATTTGCGGGTTGCGTAGGCGAGCTCGCCAGTCTCGAGTTGGAATCGCGCCTTTTCCAATTCATTTGATTTGCTGCTGTCGATGGAACCGAGCACCAGGCTGCCACCGGTGGCAAGTTTCGACAATAGTTCGCCCTTTTCCTTAACATCAAAAAGGCCGGAATTATCCAGGAGCAGAATGGCATAGTCGAAGTCGGTAGAGTCGAATTTGTCGCGCGTGCGGTCGAGATCCTGCTTCCAGTCTCCAGCCACTTTTTGACGATTTTCCTTCGAGGTGATGGACTTGATCTTCTTAATCACCTGACCGCTGGCCGTGCATGCGCACAGTACCAGCAGCACAGCAAATGTTCTAATCATCTGAACGTCGGTTGAGGACACAAGGGATATTGAACGGCGATGGCCTGATACAGTTACAAACTTCCTGACGCACATTTTGGGCGTCAGTCCGGGCGTCAGTAACTACTTTGTAAACTTAGTGCTTTGGATCCAATCGGAGGGTCATCTCCGAATGATTCTTCGTAAACCACCTCGCCATTTTTCCGGGATACGCGTATAAAATCCACGCTCCCTGTGCCTTTGAATTTGAATATCATTCCCACCCAGGGCACCGGTTCGAGCCGTACCGTAAGCTCAAAGGCCTTTTGATGGTTAATGTACAATTGCGCCAGGGTATCCTGCACGTCAAACTTGACATCCACCCAGTCTTCAAGCGCTGCGCCCAAGGGCGACAAGTCACTGACCTTGCCGCTTTTATCATAGAACTCCAGGTTGGAGACACATCCCGGGATACTGAGTGGCACCACCATGGCCGCACCTTCAAAAAGGATGTGCACCTCGGTATACCGACAGGCCGCGGCACCTTCACCGAAATCATTCCGCACCCGCGCTTCAAAGACAAAATCGTCGCTCCTGATGTCGGGTAGATCACCCACTTTGTAATAATTGCACCACGGTGGATCAGGCTGGAGCACGATGCCAGTTTCGCGAATGCGCGACAGGGGCAATCCAAGCCGGCCGTCTTGCAACACCGTTTGCTGCTCGAAGTAAACGGGCATCGGCTTCGTATCCAGTAAGGGAAGCCATCCCTTGCTCTTGATCAGCAGCCTATGCTTTTGAACCACTTCACCATTTACTTTAAGTCGCGCATCAAAATAGCCTGGATGATAGTAAATTGACGTGTGTTGATGTAGTTTCGGATCAACCGTAGAACTTAGCCGCGGGTCCCAGGATTGCTGGATGCTTACCGAATCGTCCTCGTCGCACAAAGACGCGTCATAGTCAAAGATCACGGTGTTTGGCACGCCTGTATCGACCACCTTCTTGCTGCTGAAGGTAAATGTTCTTCCACGACTGGTACTGGAGGGACGAAAGGCAGTCACGTAGAAAATCACGGCCGCGGTACACGCAAACAGAATCACCCACACCAGCGTCTTCGATCGCGGGCGACTGGCGCGCGGCCTCTTATCATCCGAAAGAGGAGTTTGACGGGCTTCCATCTTTTCAGGGACCCGGGCCGCCTCAAGGGCACTGCTCTCGCTGTGCTGCTGCTTAAACTGCTGCCAGTTCTGCGCGCCGGCAAATTCTGCCAGCGCGTTGAGCGTGGTAATCGTGGGCTTTCCTGTGTGTTCGATCTTTTTCCAGACGCGCTTAAGGGTAACCACGCTGAGCTGGACGCCGGTGCGCTCGTGAATCTGACCGGACAATTGCGCGAAATCCTTCGATGACCACCCGAGTCCGCTTCCCCAACCCAGAATCAACTCTATCCTGGTTGTGAGTGCTGCGATGGCAGATTCATATGCGTGATCAGTGGACATGCTTTTACAAGTGCCGGGGCGATCGGGCAACTTGAACAAGCTTGAACAAACTTGTCCGTCCTCTTCATCGGCAACTGCCTGCAAATTTCATTGTTTGGCGCCACATAACCGAGCATAACACAAACAGATGCCACGCAATCTTTCCATCGTATTTATCTCTTTTGTTTCAACAGCATGCCACTACCTGGCAGGTTGCGCGTTGGGACTGATGCTGCTCACGCAAGACGCGTTAGGAGACACCGGAATTCTCAATCCCGGAGTAAAGTGGCGCTTTAAGACGCAGGGCGCTGTTAGAGGGCAGCCCCTCGTGGTTGGCCAATTGATAATGGTTGGAAGTACAGACGGGAAGTTGTATGGGCTCGATCAGGCAACCGGCGCGTTGAAGTGGAGTATAAAGACCGGCGCGCCCATCACCAGTTCACCGGTGAGCACTGGTTCATCGGTGTTCTTTGTATCCGACGATAACCACGTGTATGCGGCAGACATAGGGACCGGGGTAGTGAAATGGCGCTTCAAAATGAACGCGCTACGGCAGGGCTACTGGGAATGGGACTACTTTACCGCCGCGCCGGTGGTTGCCGACGGCGTAGTATGGGTGGGATCCGGCGACGGTTCGCTGTATGTGCTCGACGCCGCGACGGGTAAACAAAAGTGGAAATACGAAACAACGGGTAGGGTACGCGCTGCTCCTGCCGTTGCCGAAAAGGTGGTCTACCTGCCTTCGAATGATGGAATAGTCTACGCGTTGGATAAGGTATCGGGAAAACTGCTGTGGAAATTCAACACCGACGGGGCAGGATACGATTCGCGAAAGTTTGGGTGGGATCGCAATGCCATTTATGCCTCACCTGTAATTATTGATAGTCTGATGATCGTGGCCAGCCGCGATGGAAAGACTTATGCCGTGAACATCCACACCCATAAACAGAAATGGTCGGTTACCTACGGTCCCACCTGGGCTATGTCGACCAGTGCAGATCGGGAAACAGTTTACATCGGATGGTCGGATAACAGCCTGGTGACCGCGATCGACTTGCAAACGGGGAAGGAGCGCTGGAAGTTTAAAGCAGGATCTATGGTCTATACAAAACCGCTCCTCACGGATAGCGAAGTGTTGATCGGTTCGGCCGACGAGAAGCTTTATAGTCTCAGTAAAACAGACGGAACAAAAAAATGGGAGTACAAGCTGGGCGGGAGCGTGTTCAGCGCGCCGGTAACGGAGGGAGGTGTGGTATTCGCCGGAAGCGATGACGGTTATCTCTATGCCATCCATGAGAAGATCAGGCCCGTAAAGGCCGTCTTTCAGCCAATCACGAACGACCCTGGAATGGAACAGGCTTTCCTCGTTAACCCGCGCATCACGCACTGGCTTAGAGATCAGGGCTTTTTGCAGCTTGATACGATCTCATTAGCGACGTTCATGCAACAGCGCGTCTCTGACGGCAATCCCAGCGTGATCGTATTTGCCTACGAACAATTGCCTGCATCCATCGTGGGTAACCAGCCTGAAAACGGTCTGCTGCGACAGTACCTCAACAGCGGCGGCAAAGTGGTCTGGTTCGGTAACATTCCAAGCCTCTACACATTCGACAAACAGGGTACGCCAACCATGGATGTCACGCGAGGCGAACGCATGTTGGGCGTGAAATTCGTACGGCCGGAAGATTCGGGAAATTACTATGGAGAGACCACACAACAAGGGCGGAACCTGGGTCTTCCCCCGTGGAAGATGTTTACCTACGCAAATGTAGACAGCCAGGGCATAACGCCGCTGGCGCTGGATGGTTTTGGTCGCGTAACGGCGTGGATGAAGACCTATAACGGTCGGCCTGGATCAGGATTCTTTTCCTGTCGAACATGGGGATGGTATTCGCCCATTCACGAGGATGACCTTCAGATCATACTGGAAATAGCCAATTATGAACTTGAGTAAAGTATTTATTCAACACTTGCACGTCGTCCATAAGCCGCCCGGGAACGTCGTTACCGTGCTGCTGATGATCCAAGCATTGATGGGTGTCTCACCAGCACAGGCACAACGATCCGGCAACCCACAACCTGTGGTCGCCTGGACCTTTGCCACCCGTGCGGCCGTCGTGTCATCTCCCGTTGTAGATGGTGGGCTGGTCTATTTCGGTTCCGAAGACAGCACCTGGTATGCGCTTGAGCTCGCCACCGGGAAAGTTAAATGGAAACTTCCGACACGGGCAGCTATCCGCTCAACGCCGTTTGTTTACGGAAGCCAGGTCTTTCTCGCCGGCGGCAACGGCGTGCTCACCTGTGTGAACAAGATCAATGGGGCCGTGGTGTGGCGCATCGTATTCGACCAAACCGCCGTGTTCATGGGAGAGCGCAGTTATGACTTCGCCGACTATTACCATTCGTCGCCGCTCGTAGCTGATGGAATCCTCTACCTGGGCACCGGCAACGGGGTAATGAGCGCCTATCTCGCCACTACGGGTGTACTGCTGTGGCGCTACCAGGCAGGCGATATCATCCACTGCCGTCCGGTCATCGCTGGCGACAAAATTGTCCTGGGCTGTTTTGATGGATATGTGTACGCGCTCAACAAGCGTGACGGACAACTGGCCTGGAGGTTCAAGACGATCGGACATCAGTATTTTCCTAAAGGAGAGGCACAGGGTATGCTGGCGACGGACGGCCAGCGGGTCTTTGTAGGAGCACGCGACTACAACTTCTATGCGATCGACGCGGCTTCGGGTACCGTTTCCTGGAATCTCAAATTCTCCAACGGTTGGGCTATGTCGGCGACAGTGGCTGATACCGTCGTGTACATCGGTACTTCTGATGATCGGGTGATGGTGGCTGCCGATGCGCGATCGGGAAGGGAATACTGGAGAACCAACGTCAACTTTAATACTTTTGGAGGAGCCGTCTCAGGCGCGCAGAATATCTGCTTCGGAACGATCTGGGGAAAGGCATACGCACTGGACCGCCGCACCGGAGCGGTACGTTGGACCTTCGAAACGCAGGGATATCGGGAACATCATTTGCAATACTTCGATGAGGACGATCGCTTCAGGACCGACATTGGTTCGATCCTCCGTTCGCCATTCGCCTGGGTCATGGCGGAACATCAAATGGGTGGTGTCTTCTCCACACCGGCACTCAGTGGCGACATGATGGTGGTTACCACAACAGATGGTAACGTGTATGGACTGAAGCTGTAGCGACCTCAACCCTTCGCCGAACGCTCAATATCCTTAAGGTTCTCCATCTTCTTATTTCGCAGGAAGCCGTTAATATCTTCAAAGTGTTCACGGACGCGCTTGTTGCCAAATTCAAACACCTTCGTAGCCAGCCCATCGAGGAAGTCCCGATCATGCGAAACCAAAATTAAGGTGCCATCGAATGCCTTTAGTGCATCCTTGAGAATGTCCTTGGTCTTGATATCGAGATGGTTCGTAGGTTCGTCGAGAATGAGCAAGTTTACCGGAGTCAGCAAGAGCTTCAGCATGGCCAATCGCGTCTTCTCACCACCCGACAACATTTTCACCTTCTTATCGATAGAATCGCCACCAAACATGAAGGCGCCGAGCAAATCCCTGATCTTGGTACGGACATCGCCTTCGGCTACCTGTTCGATCGTTTCAAATACAGAAAACGTTCCATCCAACAGAGACGCCTGATTCTGCGCGAAGTAACCGATCATCGAGTTGTGACCCGTCTGCAATTTACCTTCATAGTCGATCTCACCCATGATCGCCTTTACCATCGTGGATTTCCCTTCGCCGTTTCGTCCCACGAACGCCACTTTGTCGCCACGGGCAATAGTCATGGCCGCGTTTTCAAACACCACGTGGTCGCCATACTTCTTAGTAAGCGAATCAAGGATAACGGGATAGTTACCCGACCGTGGCGCAGGTGGGAACTTGAGATTGAGTGCCGACGTATCGACTTCGTCTACCTGGATAATCTCAATCTTCTCCAGCATCTTCACCCGCGACTGCACCTGAAGCGTCTTCGAGTAAGTTCCCTTAAATCGATCAATGAACTCCTGGATGTCGGCAATTTGCTTTTGCTGGTCTTCGAACTGCTTTTGCTGCTGTTCGCGGCGCTCCCTGCGCAGCTGAAGGTAATGGGTATAATTCGTTTTGTAATCGTAGATGCGACCCATCGTTACTTCGATGGTGCGATTGGTAAGGTTGTCGACAAAGGTTTTGTCGTGACTGATCACGATGACGGCCTTTGCGTTGTTGATGAGAAAGTCTTCCAGCCACTGGATCGACTCAATATCCATGTGATTCGTGGGCTCATCCAGCAGAATCAGGTCGGGCTTCTGCAGCAGGATCTTCGCCAGCTCGATGCGCATTCGCCATCCGCCGCTGAACTCCTTGGTAGAGCGCGTGAAGTCACTGCGCTTGAAACCCAGGCCGAGCAACGTCTTCTCCACTTCCGCGTCGAAGTTGATCTCCTCGATCGAGTAATATTTCTCGCTGAGCTCAGCAACCTGCTCGATGATGCGGGCATATTCGTCTGACTCGTAATCGGTGCGCGTCTCCAGCTGATGATTGAATTCATCCATCTGCCGCTTCATGTTCAGTATCTTACCGAACGCCTTTGAGGCTTCGTCGAATACGGTTGCCGTGTCGTCCGTCAGGAGGTGCTGCGGTAGGTACGCGATCACGGCATCGTTGGGTGCCGAGATCTTACCGCGCGTAGGTTTGCTCTCACCGGCAATGATCTTAAGGAGTGTGGACTTACCCGCGCCATTCTTTCCCATCAGCGCGATTCGATCGTTTTCGTTGATGTTGAAAGTGATGTTGCTGAAAAGGGGTGAGCCGTTAAACTCTACTGTTACCGCGTCTACTGAAATCATGCCTTACCAATCAGGTCGCAAAGATATTATTTGCGGCGACAAATTTGGTTTCCCACCCGCGCAACATTCGGGGCAAACGGTTAGATTTGAATTCTCAATCGTATACGATGAAGTTAATTTATTGGCTTAGCGCTCTTGCTGTTCTCACGGTTTCCTGCAAATCAAAAAACTCAGAAGAATCTACCTTGGCCGTCGACTCGGCCGCAATCGCCTCAGGCGAAGCCCTTTTTAAACAGGATTGCAGCGCCTGTCACGTTTTCGACCGAGACGCCATAGGCCCGCGCCTGGGCGGCATCACCGCATCAGCGCCTGCCGAGTGGATCAAGAATTTCATCGCCGATCCCAAGAAAATGATCGAATCGGGCGACGAACGCTCCAACCAGCTATATGACCGCTTTAAGACGATGATGCCATCGTTCACCCAATATGACAAGGAGAAACAGGAGAACTTGTTGGCGTTCCTGAAGACAAAGGAAAATGTCGCTAAGGCAGAGATAGCTGAAGACCCGAACGCCTTGAAAGATCCCATTCCGGCACACATTGCCATGTCAGGCCTCGTCGCCGACCTGAAATTGGTGGCTTCCATTCCGTTCTCAAGCGAAGAGAAACCGAGGACCCGAATCGTGAAGTTGGAAGTTCAGCCGGGCAGCAACAAATTACTGGTGTTGGATCTTCGCGGCAAATTGTACGACATCAGCAACGGAGTGCCTGCTGTTTATTTCGACATGGCGACCGTGCGCCCCAATTTCATCCACAAACCGGGGTTGGCTACCGGGTTTGGAAGCGTGGCCTTTCACCCTGATTTTCCTGTCAACGGACTGATGTATACTACGCATACGGAGCCTGCCACCACACGCCCGGCAGACTTTGCTTATGCCGATTCGATACCCGTCACGTTGCAATGGGTGTTAACCGAGTGGAAGGCAGGGGATCCCAGCAAAGAAATGTTTCTGGGCGAAGGAAGGGAGCTCTTGCGTATCAATATGGTAACCGGGATGCATGGCGTGCAGGAGGCAGCTTTCAACCCTTACGCTAAACGCGGCAACAAAGATTACGGCCTGTTATATGTGGGCGTCGGTGATGGCGCGTGCGTCGAGTATAATTTCCCCGAACTCGTGAGGCACCGGCAGGTATGGGGATCGATCATCCGCATCGATCCTAAAGGAAGGAACAGCGCCAACGGACAATACGGCATCCCGGCCGACAATCCTTTCGCGGGTGGCCAAGGCGCTGAGATCTTTGCTTTTGGATTCCGCAATCCTCATCACATCACGTGGTTGCGCTCAGGCGCGATGTTAGCGTCGAACATCGGCCAGAAGTACATCGAATCCTATAGCCTTATAAAAATGGCCGGAGACTACGGATGGCCTATACGCGAAGGCTCGTTCCTCCACAATGAACGCGGCAACATTAACGTCGTATATTCATTGGCAACGGATGATGCGGCTGCCGGCATTACCTACCCGGTTATCCAATATGATCACGACGAAGGAAACGCAATGAGCGACGGATTTGAGTACACCGGAAAAGCTGTGCCGTTGTTGAAAGGCAAGTTCTTCTATGGCGATATTGTAAAAGGCAGGCTGTTCTATTCAGATATAAAGGAAATTGCCCCGGGCAGGCAGGCGGAGATCAAGGAATGGCAAATAACGTTGGATGGAAAACTGACGACGATGGAGAAGCTCTGTGGTGATCAGCGTGTGGACCTCCGCGTTGGCCGCGATGGAAACGGCGAGCTTTACCTGTTCACTAAGCCCGATGGTAAAGTATATCGACTCGTAAATGCGCACCTGGAAACGACGACAAACTGACAACCGTGGGCTATTGTTATCTTCGTGTCGGTGCGGCCCATGCCGATCGTGGCCCGGTCGATGAATTATACTCATGAGCTTTCTTCAGGTTAGCAATGTTTCAAAAAGTGGCATCGATGGCCTCATCCTCGACGGCATCAGCTTTCAGCAACGACGCCGGCAAAAGATTGCCATTGCCGGCGAGACCGGATCTGGTAAAAGTTCACTTCTGAAAATTATCGGCGGCCTGCTGCAGCCCGACTCGGGTACCGTCTCGTTCGAGGGCCACCGCGTAGACGGCCGTGATGTGCTGGTCCCGGGACACCCCCATATCGCTTACCTGGCACAGGACTTCGAATTGCCCAAGTCTCTTCGGGTAGAGCAAGTGTTGGAGTATGCGCGTAAACAATCGCCGGCGGAACAGGCACATCTTTACGAAATCTGCCATATCGAACACCTGCTGAAGCGCCGTACCCATGAGTTGTCGGGAGGCGAACGACAGCGTGTAGCCGTGGCGAGATTGCTGATCGGAATGCCCAGGCTGTTGCTGCTCGATGAACCATACACGAACCTCGACCGCATTCATAAACGGTTATTGAAGCGCGTGATCGATGAAGTGAGCCACCTGGGTATCGCCTGCATGATGATCTCACACGAACCCCAGGAGTTGCTTTCATGGGCTGATTCGTTGATCATCTTAAGACATGGCAAAATGGTACAAAGAGGATCTCCCCAAAACATCTACCACGCTCCGCGCAATGCTTACGTAGCGTCGTTGTTAGGTACTTATACAACCATGAACGAACGAACACCTGGTTTTGGCGAGCACTTCAAGGGGTCAAACCAAACGGGAACTCATTTCGTGCGCCCTGAGTCATTGCACCTGGGAGACCGGGGCGTTCGGGGAAGGGTTCTTGCCGTGCGCTTCCTGGGAAATCATTATGAGGTTGACGTGATGTGTGGAACGCTATTGGTGACGGTCTTGCAATTAAAAGGAGGGACGAAAGTCGGAGATGAGGTGAAAGTGGAGATGCTAGGTTAACCGCGCTCCCCCCTTTGTTCTTACCACTCGTGGAAACACGCAATCGTTGTCAAATTAATATTCCATCGTTTCCCTGCATTCGTCCGTAAAAAAAGTGCCCGGCGGGAACCCCAGGCGCCTAGATTTGCGTTTAACAATTTTGTTAAACAAAGCTGATAATGAGTGTCGACGCCGCGCAGACCGAGCATCTTATTAAGGAGAAGGCGAAGCTGCTATTCTTTCAAAAGGGATTTCTCAACGCCACAACACAGGAAATAGCCGACGAGGCGGGCGTTAACCGCGCGCTGATCCACTATTATTTCCGTTCGCGCGAACACATGCTTGAAATATTGCTGGCAGAAACGATTCAGGAGAAGCGGGATCGCGTGCGCAAGATATTGAGTGCCTCCGCGCCATTTCACGTAAAGATTGCTAACTACATCAACGCCCTGGTCGACCTTGGACTGAAATATCCCTATCTCGAGAACTTCGTTATCCATGAAACTGCGCGACATCCTGAAAAGACAAAGGCGCTCTGTTCGCGCGATCGCGTTAAAACGAGCGATCTGCTGCGCGACGAATTGGCGTGTGAAATAGCGGAAGGACGCATGGCCCACATTTCGGCCGAACACTTCATGGTGAACTTGTCGGCGCTGACCAATTATCCATTGCTGGCCAAGGGAATTCTGCAGACGATTCACGGTATGTCGGATGCCGCCTACCGGAAGTTCCTGACCGAGCGAAAGCGCGTCATTTACCGGACAATTTTTGGAAGCGAAATGCCCGAGGACATATCGCTGGAACAAACTACCCAACCCATTCCCTAAGTAACCATACTATGCTACTATATACCCTCAAACAAAAACTTAAGTCTCTTTGCCTTCTGGCTGTCGTTGGCATTGCGACCACACAGGCCACGCAGGCGCAACGCGGTGAACCCTTGCCACCCACCGCAGGCGATACACTGCAGGCTGCAACGCTTGATCAGGTGGTCAACTATGCCATCACGCATCAACCGTTAGTAAAGCAAGCGGAAGCTGATGAGGCGATTGCCAATAGCGTGATCAGAGGGAAACTGGCGGATTGGCTTCCCCAGGTAAATTTCTCCTTGAACTACCAGCGCTACTTTGATCTTCAATCAAGTATCATAGGGGGGAATGTGGTGCGTTTCGGTGTTGATAACACGTCTTCCGCACAAATAACGGCCACACAGAATGTTTTCAACCGGGATGCATTACTGGCAAGCACCACGGCGTCAAAAGTTCGGGTGCAGGCCCAACAGTATACAGAAAAGAGCAAGATCGACATTGTGGTGAACGTTACGAAAGCGTTCTATGACTTGCTGGCAACTCAACAACAAATTAGTGTTAACGAGGAGTCTATTGTAAGGCTGCAGCGCAGTTTAAAAGATGCGCGTAGCCGGTACGATGCGGGCATTGCCGACAAGACGGACTACAAACGCGCGCAGATACAGTTGACCAACACAAAGGTCTCGCTGCAGACGGCCGAAGAACTTCTCAAATACAAGCGGGAGTACTTGAAGCTGTTGATGGGTTACCCGGTGGACCGCGGTTTCAATATCCTGTATGACACGGCGTCGATGGAGCAGGAGGTACCGCTTGATACGACGCAGGATCTGACTTACACCAGCAATATCGACTATCGCCTGCTTTACATGCAGAAGGAACTGCAGGAGGCCAACGTCAAGTATGCGAACTGGGCCTACCTGCCTTCGATCAATCTCTTTGGCGCATACATACTGAACTATCAAAACAATTCTTTTGGAGAGTTGTACCAGCAGCGCTATCCATTCTCGTATGCAGGAGCGACACTTGCCTTTCCGATCTTCCAGGGCGGAAAGCGCGTGGCTAAAGTACGCGAGCAGAAATGGACGAGCCGTCGGATTGAGTGGGGGCTGGCTAACATGCGCAGTGCCATCAACGCGGAATATAGTCGCGCGCTGGCGACGTATAAGAGCAACCTCGCGAACTTTTACGCGCAAAAAGAAAATGTTGACCTGGCCCGCGACGTCTACAACGTGATACAGCTTCAATACAGCAGCGGCATACGCGCGTACCTGGACGTTACGGTTGCTGAGACCGACCTACGGACGACACGCATCAACTACTACAACTCCCTGTATTCTGTACTGGCGAGCAAGATGGATGTGCTACGGGCGCTCGGCCAGATACCCTATCAATAAACAGCGCAATAACCAATGAACACTGACGAAGTAAACATGACCCTGAATTCAAAATATATCAACCTCATCCCTCGTGCTATGCAATCCATCATATTTAAAAATATCAGTTTCCTGGTGCTGCTTTCCGTCGTTGCAGCTTGCGGAAATAAAGGTCCTGGCGGACCAGCCGGCCCACCCGCTGTGTCTGTGACCGTGCAGGAAGTGAAGGAGGGAAACGCCTCTTTCTTTGCTGAATATCCAGCGATCGTCAGGGCGCTCAATGAAGTAGAGTTACGGCCTCAGGTGAGTGGCTACATCACGGGCATATACTTTAAGGAAGGCGAACGCGTGAAGAAGGGGCAGAAGCTTTATTCGATAGATCCTCAACAATCGGAGGGGGCTTACCAGCAGGCGCTGGCCAATCTCAAGGTCCAGGAGACCAACCTGCTCAAGGCAAAGCAGGATGTTGAACGTTACCGGAAGTTGAATGAAAGCGACGCCATCGCGAAGCAACAGGTTGACTATGCGGAAGCTGCTTATCAGGCGGCAGAGAAGCAGGTTGACGCCGCAAAGGCGGTTGTGTCGAGCGTTCAGACCAACGTGCGCTATACGACTATTTCAGCTCCGTTCGATGGCACTATCGGAATCTCGGCTGTGCGCTTAGGCGCATCGGTGAGTCCCGGCTCTACGCTGTTAAATACCATATCGACCGACGATCCGATCGGCGTTGACATCACGATTGACCAGGGAGAGATTTACCGCTTCTCGGAGATGTCGCAAAAAGCGGCTCCCGGCGACTCAACATTTCGCCTCGCCTTTGGCAGTGACCTGTATCCACACCCCGGTCATATTAGTGTCATTGACCGTGCCGTCGATGCACAGACCGGGACGCTGCGCGTACGGTTCACGTTTGTGAATCCGGGACATCGTTTACGCTCGGGCATGAGTGCAACGATAAGGCTACTGTCGAATGTCGATAAAGCCGTGCTCATTCCCTTCAAGGCAGTAACTGAACAGTTGGGTGAGTTCTTCGTGTACGTTGCCGATAGTTCGAAGGTAACGCAGCGAAAAGTTGCCCTCGGCCAGCAGATCGGCCGCGAGATTGTGATCCAGGGAGGATTGAAACCGGGAGAGACCATTGTCACGGAAGGCGTCCAAAATCTTCGTGAAGGCTCGGCCATCACGATCGCGCAGCCAGGCGGTGGACCGGTCGCCGGAGGAGCACCCGCCGCCAGGAACTAGTTTAAATCATCCTAACACCAACCAGGACCCCAACATGATTGCAGACGTTTTTATAAAAAGACCTGTCACGGCGATCGTCATATCCATCGTGATCGTACTCGTCGGGCTGATCTCCATGTACACCCTTCCGATCTCTCAATATCCTGATATCACACCGCCCACGGTGTCGATACAGGGCACCTACGTAGGCGCCGATGCCCAGACGGTTGAACAAACCACCACCACGGCGATTGAGACGCAGGTGAATGGTACACCAGGAATGGCTTACATGACCAGTAATAGTGCATCGAACGGTGTGTCGGCGATAACCGTCACATTTGATATCGGAACCGACATCAACATCGCTACGCTCGACGTACAGAACCGTGTGAGCGTGGCCGAACCGTCGCTACCGGAAATCGTGAAGCGCCTCGGCCTGACCGTTCGCAAGCGCAATCCCAGTATTTTTCTTGCCCTGGCGTTGTATTCCCCCAACGGAACGCACGATGCAACCTTCCTGGGAAACTTTGCTAACATCTACCTGAAGGATCCGTTGCTTCGCGTAAAAGGCGTTGGGGATATCTTTTCTGTTGGTGACGACTTTGGCATGCGCGTTTGGTTGAATCCGGAAAAGCTGGCGAGCATGGGAATAACGCCGGCTGAAGTCAACGCGGCCCTGGCCGAGCAGAACCTTCAACTTGCAGCCGGCTCAGTCGGCGGAAATCCACAGCCGAAAGCGCAGGCATTTGAATACAACGTACTGACTAACAGTCGACTTAATCGCGTCGAGGATTTCGAGAATATTGTGGTGAGGACCAATCCCGCCACGGGCAACCTTGTGTATCTGAAGGACATCGCCCGCGTGGAACTCGCAAAATTCAACTACGGCAACAATCCTTACGCGCTGGGTAAGAAGTCTTCGTTCATGCTGCTATACCTTGCGCCAGGAGCGAATGCGTTAGATACCAATGAAGGCGTGATGAAAGCCCTGGCAGAGCTCAGGAAGAACTTCCCCAAGGACGTGGAATATGTGGTTCCATTGGAGACGACATCTGTAGTGCAGGTGTCCATCACGGAAGTGATCAAGACGCTGGTGGAGGCACTTATTCTGGTCGTGCTGGTCGTGTTCCTGTTTCTGCAGAACTGGCGTGCCACGCTCATTCCGGTACTGGCCATTCCGGTCTCGCTCATCGGGACGTTTATCTTCTTCATTCCGTTCGGATTTACAATTAACACGCTTACGCTCTTCGCCTTTGTGTTGTCTATCGGTATCGTTGTGGACGATGCCATCGTGGTGGTAGAGGCCATTCAGCACAATATGGACGCTGAAAAACTGTCACCTAAGGACGCCACGATCAAAGCCATGAAAGAGATCTCCGCACCGGTGATTGCGATCGCACTCATTCTCTTTGCCGTGTTCGTACCGGTGGGATTTGTTCCCGGTATCGTAGGAAAACTCTATCAGCAGTTTGCCATTACCATCGCTGTGTCGGTGCTCATTTCGGCCTTCGTGGCGCTGTCACTGACTCCGGCGTTAAGCATGATGCTGCTGCGTCCGGCGGTACCCGATGATCAGAAAAATTTCATCGACCGGACGTTTGATCGATTCAATGCCTGGTTCGATCGCCTCTCGAACCGGTATACAAATGGTGTCAGCGGCTGGATCAAACGGACACCCTATGTGCTGGTGATGATGGCTTGTCTTTTTGTCGGGTTGTTTTTCCTTTTCAAGAACAAGCCCACAGGCTTTATTCCCACAGAAGATGAGAAGCGAATACTGATGACCTACGAACTCCCCGAAGGATCTTCGACTACACGCAGCATCGAAATGCAGCTGGAGTTGCAGCGTCGTATTCAGTCGATCCGTGCCGTGAATGTTGCCGGCGGTATGGCCGGTTTGAACGTGATGACCTTTTCCAACAAATCGAATGTCGGCACGCTCTTCATCAATCTCAAGCACTGGGATGATCGCGATCTCAAGACCGAGGGCGTCCCTGCTGTCATTCAGGAAATTCAACGCCGTACGGCGGATATCAAGGAAGCGCGCATCCTGGTGGTGGCACCTCCGGCTATTCCCGGACTGGGTCAATCATCGGGCTTCACGTTCGAACTGCAGCAAACGACGAGTTCCGATGACGTGCGCCAGTTCGAAGCGGTGATGCGCAAGTTCATTGGTGCCCTCAATCAGCGTCCGGAAATAGGTGTAGCATATTCCTTCTTTACCACCCGTACACCCAGCTACCAGGTCGACATCGACCGTGAAAAGGCCAAGAAACTCGGCGTGTCGGTATCGGATGCCTATAACACGTTGGCGACGATGCTCGGCAGTAGCTATGTGAACGACTTCAATCTGTATGGCCGCAACTTCCGTGTCGTATCACAGGCAGACACCCTGTACCGGAAGAACATCGACGACATCGGAAGATACTTTGTGCGAAACAATATCGGTGGTATGGTGCCGCTGAGCGCGCTCACGACTTCCACGATGATTGAGACACCCGCGATGATCACGCACTTTAACATGTATCGGTCGGCCGAGATCATGGGTTCGGCCAAGCCAGGCTTCAGCAGCGGCCAGGCAATTGTGGCTTTGCGCGAAGTGGCTGCCGAAGTGTTGCCAACGGGATACAGCTTCGAGTTTGGCGGCATGTCGCGCGAAGAGGTGGCAGCGGGGAATGCTACGGGTCTCATCTTCGCCATCTCCATTGTGTTCGTCTTTCTGTTCCTCGCAGCGTTGTATGAAAGCTGGTCTGTTCCATTCTCCGTTTTGTTTGCCGTACCTATCGGCGCGTTTGGATCGATTCTCACGCTGACACTGCTTCCGAACCTTACGAATAACATTTATGCTCAGATCGGTTTAATCACCCTGATCGGCCTGGCCGCGAAGAATGCTATTCTGATTGTGGAATTTGCCAAAGAGCGCGTTGACCGTGGGATGGAAGTTGTTGCTGCCACGCTGGAAGCTGTGCGCCTTCGCTTGCGCCCGATTATCATGACGTCGCTGGCATTTATTCTTGGCGTATTGCCGTTGGCGTTCTCTGTGGGCGCTGGCGCGGAAGCACGTAAGACGATCGGTTGGACGGTTGCCGGTGGGATGGTCGCCGCCAGCTCACTCGCCATCTTTGTGGTACCCGTATTGTTTGTATTGATCACGCGTATCACACAGGGAAAGAAGGCAAAGGAATCGGGCTCATTGGAAGCACCGGCCAGTCCGCATTAATTCATAATCACCCGTTGCCAGCCCTGGCTTTTGGCGGCCGTGATCAGCGCATAGCTTGCGCCGAATGAAAAGGTACGATCGTTCGTTGTCCATGAACGATCGTACCTATTGTTCGTTCGCAAATATTTTTCCCGATGATTTACCAACGCACCCCTCGTTGCTTTCGTACATTACGGCACATTCTAAGCAATGAAAATCATGAGTGACGCAACAGCAAGAGCCGAGATGCCGAAAGGTAGCCAGTCAGTTTTAGATAGACGTACCGTTGTAACCGCCAATGCGAATCTCCTGCAACTTGTGAAACGCGGCGACCGCGTACTCGACGTCGGATGCGGCAGTGGCGCCATCACCAAGGATATCGCTGGCCTTGTGGGTGCTGAAGGCTTCGTCATGGGTATTGACACCAGTGAGCATCTGATCGCTCAGGCGCAAAAGACGTATGCACACATTCCCAATTTAGCGTTTGCAGTGGCCGACGTCAACAAATTTAAACCTGCTGAATTATTTGACTTAGTAACCAGTGCCCGCGTGTTGCAGTGGCTGGCCCATCCGGCGCAGGTCGTTCGCAATGTAGTGCCTTTTCTTAAGCAGGGGGGGTGCCTTACTGTCCTCGATTACAACCATACCAAGGTCGAGTTCAGCCCCGATATTCCAAACAGCATGCGCAAACTTTATGACGCATTCCTGCAATGGCGCGCCGATGCCGGAATGGTGAATGCAATCGCCGATCACCTTGAAGCCATGTTTAGCGACGCGGGTCTGGCACAAGTAAGTTCGGAAGACTATTCGGAGACGTCTATCCGCGGTCAGTCAAATTTTCAAGCTTCCGTGATATATTGGGTAATCGTTGCAGAAGTGCGGGGACCCCAACTCGTGACTGACCAATATATCACGGAAGCAGATAGACAGCAGGCCATCCGTGATTACCGGAGTTGGATGAATACAGACGCTCAGTACATGAAACTTTATCTGCGGGCGATTAGCGGGTATCGTCCTTGATTCATTCTGTTCGAGGGCACTGTTTTCGTTACACTTTTTGGCTAACTTGTCACACTGCTGTCCGTATAGCAGCGTAGCTATTGTTAGATGAACCCCTCCATACGACATGACGTCCTGATAGCCGTTCATCCATTTGAGTTCCTCTCAAATGTTGATGGGATTGAAACCATCGGCCGCTGCCTTCAACTGGAATTGATAACCGGGCTGTCGAAGTTCCGCCAGTTCACCCTGTCATATTCCGCAGGTCGACCACCAGATCACACACGGCCAGCATACGTTGTTCGGGGGTCGGTAGCGGCACAAAACCAGGCATTTAAAATAACGATTCAAATCATTGATGAACGCGAGACTTTGATATGGGCGCATCACCTAGGTATGGCTCATCACATCATTGACCAACAGGCGGTAGACGCGCTGATCTCGTCAATTCAACAACAGCTTAACCTTGACTTGCTGAACCGTCGGAACAAAGTCGGGCATTCATCGCCAGGCGCCTATGAGCATTGGCTTTATGGGATGCACGAACTAAAGAGGGGCACGGCAGAGGCAGATGCAGCGGCACGTGAGCACTTTACCCGTTCGATGGCCTGCGATCCCTCGCTTTCGCTTGCTTACTCTGGAATGTCGCTTTCGTATTTTAATGAATGGAGCTGTCAGCTTTGGGAACAGTGGGATCTCAATCACAAGGGTGCTTATGAGTGGGCGCGCAAAGCGTTCGATCTGGATCAGCAGAATGGTGTTGCAGCGCTTGTTCTGGGACGTATACATGTTTATGAGTCGCAATATGAAAAGGGAGAGTACTTCTTACGCGAAGCCCTGCGTCTCAATCCGACAGATGCCGACAATCTGATGCAGATTGCAACGTGTTTTGTCTTTATGGGGTACCTTGATGAAGCACAAAATCTCTACGACCGGGGTGTGGCGTTAAATCCCATTGGCGCAGACCAGTATTACCACATTGCTTCATTTATCGCCCTTGAAAGGGGCGATGATGATCTAGCCATTGCGTTGGGCTTGAAGAGTACTCTTCCCTGGGTAGACTTTCGTGCCATGATGGCTGCCGCCTATTTTTTCAAAGGCCATGTGGAAGAAATGCATCGATGGTGGAAACTGTATGCGGAGGAATTTCGGCTGAAGATCAACAAAGGTATTGCTGCCAGTCCAGAAGAATCACTGCAATGGCTGATTAACATCAGTCCCTATCGTACCTCCTGTCGTCAGAAATTGTTTTGGGAATCTATTCTCAACAAATCTACGTCCTTACAACCACGTGTATTTGCCCGCGCGATAAAATCGGCTGAAGTAAATTCATTTGCAGCCGAAGGTCGACTATGGAAGCTCGCCTACCAGGGTACAACGGTTTTCTTACCGGAAAGCAAAGGACTGAAAGACCTTGCGCGACTCATCGCGGCTCCCGCTCAGGCATTTCATTGCGTTGAATTATTAGGCACGCGGATGACTCAGGAAGGGACACATGTATTCGATGAGAGCGCCCGACGTGCCTACCACAAGCGGATCAAGGAGCTTCGGCAGGAGCTTTCTGATGCGCAAGAGAACAATGACATTGCCGTGCTGCCATCGTTACAAGAGGAATACGAAACAATTGTGGCCCACGTGACGGCCGCGATCGACCGAAAGGGCCGTGTGCGCAAAATAAGTGACAGCCAGGATAAGGCACGATCGGCAGTTACCTGGCGAATCCGTAACGCAATACAAAAAATCAATGAGGTTCATCCGGTGTTGGGCAAACACCTGTCGGCAACGGTGCGCACGGGTTTCTATTGCTCTTATGTGCCCGATACACCGCAGCACTGGTCGACAGTATGACGCGGGCCGAAACGGATCCATTTTTTTTTCGAAACCTTACGGTGTAAGGCGAAAACTTACGCAATAGTGGTAAAAGCTTGTAAGAATGCCGTCTCCATTAGACCTCCTGCTCGATCCCGTAACCTTGGGAATTCTCGCCATTTATGCCCTGCTTATGATTTGGGAAGCTATCTTTCCCGGTCGACAATTGCCGTATGTTAAGTATTGGAAACTCAGGGGATTATTGGTGTTTGCCGTATTCTTTTATGTAACTGCGTATGTCCCGCTGCTGATCAATCCGTTTGTCGAAAGATTCAGGGTGCTTGACCTTGCGTGGCTCGGTACCCTCGGCGGCGGAATAGTGGCCGTATTGCTGTACGAATTTGGTGTGTTCGTCTGGCATTATAGCCTTCACCGAAGCGACTTCCTGTGGAAACACTTTCATCAGATGCACCACAGCGCGGAGCGATTGGATACTTACGGTGCATTTTATTTCAGCCCGCTCGACATGCTGGGGTGGTCTGTGCTGGGCAGCCTGTGCTTTGGGTTAATCGCTGGCTTCTCGCCGGGCGCTATTACGGTTATGCTGTTGATCACCAATTTCTTCAGCATCTTTCAGCATGCCAACATTCGTACGCCGCAATGGTTGGGTTACTTTGTGCAACGGCCGGAGAGCCATACCCTTCATCACGCGCAAGGCATACATCGATACAATTATTCAGATTTGCCCCTGTTCGACATAATCTTCGGTACGTTTCGAAATCCAAGGGAATTTGAACATGAAACGGGGTTTTACAACGGCGCGTCTGGACGCATCGTAGAAATGTTAAAAGGACAGGATGTGGCTTCACCGAGGCCTTAGGCTCAGAATGCGCGCGTTTTGGTGTTTATTGCCGAAGGCAGTTTTCGATTGCCTGCGCTTGTGCCCGGGTACGAATGTTTGTCTTGAATACTTCAACCATAAAATCGCTATTTGCTGCGTAATGCGGGAAACTCCTCCTGCATGGATGCTTTATAGCTGGCCTTGATCGCGGTCACGTGTGTCGCCTCTTGCTCTTCGCCACCAAACGGATAATATCCCTTACCACCACCGAGCACTTCTTCCAGTTGATCCAGTATAACATGCCAACCCGCCGGAACGCTCAAAGCATACGATTCATCCACCTTGCTATACGTGAATATTAACCTGGTGGACGTGTTTTCGGGGTATAATTCCCAGGTTGCCAACTCATTTTCCCACAAGTATTCGAAGCAGCGGGGTGGGTCGACACGTACTATCCTGCCTACGCTCTCTGTCCGTTCCTGGTCACGAAATCGAATGATCATTTTGGCGCCTGGCGCGAGTTCGTCAAATTCCACATCTGTAAACCAGACTGCCAGGTGCTTGGGATCAGTCAATGCCTCCCATATCAACTTTTGCGGATAGGGCAACAGCCGCTCAAACCGGACCAGGTAACCTTCCTTATTGTGACTTACTTTGCCAAGTGGTTTCATGATACTTTTTTTTAATAATCACCGCCGTGACTTGCGTTTCTTACTTGCCTCGCGTTGCATTTGGTTCAGGTATTTCTCCAAAGCGTCCACGCGTGCCATCCATAACTTCTTATACTGATCAACCCACTGGGACACCTCGCTCAGACCATCCAGTTTAGCCGCACAATGACGCTCCCGACCTTGTTGATTAACAACCACTAAACCACATTGTACCAGAATCTTCACGTGCTTGGATATGGCTGGCCTGCTCACGTCAAAGTGTTCAGCAACCTGGTTCAGATTCATGCTGCCCGACGACAGCATGTGAATAATCTGTCGCCGTGTGGGATCGGCTATCGCCTGAAATACGTCGCGTCTCAGTTCATTCATGTATCTGCAAATTTACGTAACCAATTGGTTACAAATATAGAACTGGTAACCGAACGGTCACTGGTTTGTGTCGAAAAAATATAGAAAAATTAAGTCAGCAGGTTGACGGATAACCGGGGAACCTCGTCGGGTAGAATCTCGGCGGCAAAGCCATGTTTATGGAGCAGCGCAATTACCCCCGGCGCATCTACCTCGCCAACCAGGCATTTCACGCGAAGTACCCGGTCGCGATCTTCGAGGTCGAAGTTCGCCATATAGAGCAAGTGATCAGCATGCAGCGCGTCGAGCAGAAGGGTCGCGCTGAAGCCATCGGATACATTAGTTTTGAATACTTCTACCATTTTCCAATCGATCTAATGTCTTCAACAAGCTTTGGAATACCGTTAACGTACAAATGGCCTTCGTGTTCGAATTGTCGAATCACGGCATCCGGCAAGGCGACAGCAAAGTGCCACAAGTGGGAGACCGGCACAACGGTGTCATCCTTACTGTGATAGAAGAAAATATTGGGGATATAATGAAGATGCCGCTGAAAATCCATTTCGAAGCGAAATTCTGCCACCTCCCAATTCTCTAATCCCCAATACACCGCGCTGATCAGAAACATGCCGGCGATTGACTTTATCGGCGGATTTTCTGACAAATACTTCAATACCACCGATGCACCCAGCGAATGCGCAATGATTAGCAATTCGTCGTCGCCGTGGTCGCGAAGCAAGTGCTCAAATTTCTTTTTCCATGGCTTGTAATGGGGATTCTCCGGATCGGGCATATCGGGTATCAGCAACCTGCACTCCGGTTCAAGATGCCCACGCAAGAACCGCGCAAGAAAGTCGCTCCCTTCGCCTGTACCTTGCGGGCCGGCGCAAGGAAGGAACAGGATATCGCAACCTTTCGCAAGGGCGGAAGCTGGCGGTTCACGCTGTAATTTGTTAATGGTTTGTGGACGATTCATTTCGATTCAACTGTAGCATGGTCCACCACACGAATCATGCAGATCATTTCGTCATCGTTCAAATACCATTCAATGGCCGGACGATCTTCGATGGGACAATCGTCTTTCAACATTTTTTCGAAAATGTCCTTGATCGTATGCACCTTCTTTATCCATTGATGCACGCGATCGGCCTTGTACTCGCCCTTGAGAATAGTATATCGTTCGCAATTATATCTTTCTGCTTCCCCAGGGTTGAGCTCTTGTACTGCCGCATGATAGACAATCTCATCACCGTTCATATAGCTTATTCCGTAGTATGTACGGTCAATTCCGTCGGGCACAAGATTCATGAGACTATCAAATGCGCCTTTAATCCCATCGGGAAAAGTAGGCACACGAAATCCGAACGCGCTGATATTTTCCTTGATTTTTATGGTTTCCATGGGCTTTTCCATCTTTAATTCAAATTTAGGTGGAACCCTGATAATTCTTCAGGGCTGAATACGGCATTCTGCGGGGTTGATTACGACAGCCCGCTACATTACTTTTGAAGAATATGAAACACATATCGATTCTTGTTCCCAACGGAGCCATTCTCGGCAGCCTGGAAGGTTCCCGACAATTGCTTACGCAGGTCAATCATTTTTTTAAAGCCCGTGGCAGCGAACCGATTTTTCAGGTGCAGCTGATAGGGCTGACAATGGAGACGACATTGAGCGGCGGACTGTTCATCGTCCGTCCGGATAAGACGATAAACGAAGTTGACCGCACTGACCTGATCATTATTCCCGCCGTCGATGGCGAGCTCAGCCAGGCGATCGAAGCCAACAAGGACTTTTTCCCGTGGATCGTGAAGCAATACAACCAGGGTGCCGAAGTGGCGAGTCTTTGCCTGGGCGCATTCCTGCTCGCGTCAACGGGGTTGCTAAGCGGCAAACGCTGCGCAACCCATTGGATGGCCGAGAGCGCCTTCCGGAAAATGTTCCCGGATGTTACGCTTGTAACCGAGAAAGTAATTACGGACGAACACGGCCTGTACTCAAGTGGCGGCGCATTCTCGTACATGAATCTGATACTTTATCTGATCGAAAAATTTGCCGGTCGTGAAATGGCCGTTCTGGCGGCGAAGGTCTTTGCCATTGAAATCGGGCGCGAAGATCAACTGTCTTTCATCATCTTCCAGGGACAAAAGGATCACGACGACCACCAGATCAAAAAGGCACAAGAATTCATCGAAGCCAACTTCCAGGACAAAATTACAGTCGATCAGCTTGCCTCGAGATTTGCCATCGGCCGACGAAATCTGGAACGCAGATTCAAGAAGGCGACTAGCAACACCGTTGTAGAATACATTCAGCGCGTGAAGATGGAGGCCGCTAAGATCAACCTCGAATCTTCGCGCGAGAACGTAAACGAAGTAATGTACAAGGTGGGCTACACAGATACGAAGGCATTTCGAAATACCTTCAAGCGCATTACCGGCCTATCGCCTTTGCAATATCGGATCAAGTATAACAAGGCCGTAAACGCAAACTAGTCACTAGCGTTCCCAGAAATGGGGCGGCTCAATGCCCAGTGCGCGCAGGTACACGTAGCCCTGGCCGCGATGGTGGATTTCGTTGTCGACGAAGTACATCATCATCCAATATATTTTGCCTGGCCACTGACCAAAGGCGACATCGTCCTCATGAAATCTGCCTTCGGGGATTTTCGACCAATTCTCATCAATATACGCGGTGGTTTCATCCCATTTGGCCAATAGGTGGTCCTTGGTTTCGACTGACTTCGCGTCAGAGAAAGCGTCCCACTTGCGCGTGATGATGCCGTCCATGCCTGGTTTTGCCATCCCCAGCATTTCCTTGGCCAGGTCGGCGAAAGGCCGCATCCCGGCCACCGAAAAGCTGAACAATTCTTTCTCGGGGAACGCCTCTATTGCCCGGCGTGTCAGGCGACGATGACCTTGCCATTGATTCAGAAGATCCTGGCTGGAAAGTGCGGTTTGAACTGCCGCGGCGGATGTGGTTTCAATTACTTCGTTTTTCATGTGACTGTTTATTTAAGTTGGAATTACGCGTTCTCTTCACTGATAGAACAAAGTAAATCCCACCAGCTGACAACGGTATGTCAGCAGTAAATATCGCCGTAAAAAAAGCAGGTCTTTTTTTAATCTTTTTTTGCTCTCAATATGCTTCCGGTGACGGAAACAGCCCGTTAGGTGCCTGAAAAGACGTGATCCATAAATTCGTTGCGAAACTTACCCTCCGGGTCACATCTCGCGACAAGATCTTTGAATTTATTAAAATGCTGATAGCGGGACCTCAGTTTAGCGGGATTCATGGTGAATTGCTTTCCCCAATGAGGCCGTGCATCGAACGGCTCCAGGGTTTCCTCAAGCTTAGGCAAAAAGCTCATCACACCCGGGATGTCCTGCTTCAGGGTAAAGTGGATGGCTACGCTATCGCGTCCGAAGGCGGTACTCAGCCAAAGGTCATCGGCTGCAATGGTGCGGATCTCTGAAATGAACAGCAATGATTTCAACTCATCCTTGTGGCGCGCAGCCACCGCCTGAAGGGCATCGACTGCCCGGTTGCGTGGTACGAAGTACTCTGCCTGCAACTCTTCGCCGCTGCTCGGCGTGAAGTCCATTTTAAAATGTGGCAAACGTTCATACCACGGTCCGGCTACACCCATTTGCGGTGTGCAGTTTTCAGCCGATATAGCGATTATGGGATGTACATCGCGGTCTGCAAGTGTGGCACCGTATAGGGTTGGCGTTGCCTGAACCGGTTCGCCATCTTTCGCAATGCTTTTAATCCACAGCTGGTTAATGTTGTCCGTTTGCCAGTCCGTGAACAGACTTACACTATAGCCCGACGACATAATTTCGTCGAATTGCCTGGCTAACTGAGCCATCGGCAAATTCAGATACACCCATTGCCGTACCTTGAAAGCCGGCAGCAGCTGCAGGGTTACTTTGGTCACCACGCCGAGTGCCCCCAGGTTCACCACGGCTGCGGCAAACTCAACCGGATCTTTCTCTTTCGAGAACGTCATCAGCTCTCCGGAACCGGCGAGCACTTCAATCGATCTCACGCCTGTTGAAAGATTTCCATTGGTGACACCGGATCCGTGTGTCGCAGTAGCGCAGGCACCTGCCACCGAGATATGGGGGAGAGAGGCGAGATTGTGAAGGGCAAAGCCCTTTTCATTGAGATCCTTACAGAGATCCCCGTATCGAATGCCACCGCCTACCGTGATCGTCGCATTGACCGGGTCTATGGGGCCGATTTCGTTGAGATATCGGCTGGAGAGCAAGTTGTGTTCGGAGTCGGCAATCGTGTTAAAACAGTGCCGCGTGCCCAGCGTTCTAATCTTTTGAGACTTGCGAACAATCTCCCGTACCTCATCCACAGTCCTGGGCTCGTGTAGGTTAGTTGTTCTGTAAGTGACATTGCCTGCCCAGTTCTTGATCACGGATGATTGGGTTGAATTTTCCTTTGGAGTGTTACACGACGTCAACGGCGACAAAGCGGCGCCCGTAAGCACAGCCGTTGACAATTTAAGAAAGTCTCTTTTTTTCATAGAATTTGTTTCAAACACGGTAGCGAGGCCTGTCTACGCCGTCTGATCTTAGGAAAATGGCGCAACGTTGCTGGTGGGGTTGCTTTCATCAGGCCATAGTAAATTACTGAATTTGGGGTAATTATCAGAGGGCCGATCAACTATTCCCGTAGGAACTAAATCCAGCGGCAATATCCGCGGCGATGGTGTTCTCGCAGAACAAAAGCCGATGATGCGATAGAATTCCCTTCTTAGGCCTCCATACCGCCAAAGTTCCGTTCGCGAACCGAATGCGGATTGCCATTCGGATATCTGCCAAAAAATATTCTACCGGCACGTATGGAATAAACAGCACCGTTGCATCTCATCGTCAGTACTTACTTAAACCTTGCGATTATGTGCAGATACCTACTAAGATTCAGTGCTACCATACTGTTTATACTACTTCTTATCGAGGGAAGTGCACAATCACAACGACTGGGCTGGAGAAAGTCTGGCCCTGTGGGCTTCGTATTCCAGATCTCAAACAAGGAAGCCCAACGACTCCTTACGCGGGGCCAATCTGATTCGATCATGTACCGGATGCTCCATACGCAGATCGATACGTTTAATGTCACGCGGGGTTGGACACGACGCCCCGACCGTGGCCATTTCATTATTGCGCACATTATTGATAATGAGTTGTACTGTTCGTACACCGGTATTTTACCGTATCAGGTGTTTCTGTTACAGGAATACGACGCGCTCGCGTTACAGGTGATCGATCGCGAGGGTAACGTACGCGAGGATGCCAGGGTGAAATTTAAACACCGGTTAGTAGCCACTGATCACGACACACATACGGTCAGGATCGCGAACGATGATTTCTCGACGGGCCGCCAATTTGTGTCCGTGGAGCTCGATGGACTCAGGTCTTTCTTTGCGGTGGAAAAGCAGGAGCGTCCCTATTGGTCGCCCTCCAACTATCAACCTAGCGCTCCTGATTTCTATAGCTACATGATTACCGACAAGAACCGTTATCGGCCCGGTGAGAAGGTTCGTTTCAAATCATACGCATTATCGCATCTGCGGAGTCCGGTCCAAAAGTCATTGGAAGTCTGGCTATCTGGAAATAAGTCCGTGAAAGTTGGATCCCTTAAGCCACACCGGCCAGGAAGTTTCGTCGGCGAACTTGTGCTGCATGATTCACTTAAACTGACACTGGACAAATCATATTCAGTCTCGCTACGCGATTCTCGTGGGCGTTATGTTGCGCAATGCACCTTCAGATATGAAGACTACGAGTTGAATGGCGATCATCTTGAAGTCGAAGTGGAGACTGAACAACAGTACTATCCCGCAGCGAATGTCGTTACCCTGAGAGCAACCGATTCAAATGGTTTGCCCGTAGCAGGCGCCAGCGCCACGGTCGTGGTGCGGCCGCAAGTGATACTGGAGACGGTTCAACCTGTGCTTTATGTACCGGATACGTTATTTCTTGTTGAGCGGGAGCTCAGTATGGCCGGCGATACCAAAGTTGAAATCCCCGCCGGTATTTTCAATCAGTCAAGCATTGCCTACACCATTGAGGTCACGGTGTCAAACAACTCCGGACAGCAACTGCAGCAGTCGAAGACCGCCACCTTCCACTATCAGCAGTACGCACTTGAGTCGCGACTTTCGGCCGACAGCATAGTGTATGAAGTTACACACAACGGCGTTACTATGCGCGGTGTGACCGCCGAGTTATATCATGATGACGAGGCAGACCATCGGACCGTCGAATTGCCCTACCAGGAAAAAATCAATCCTGCCTTTAAGTCTGTAACCTTAAAAACCACCTACGCGTCGGGAATTATCTATTTGGGATCGATGTTGCCTCGCCTGGAGATAGTTGGTGGCCTGGAACGTGATTCGTTCAACGTGGCGATCAATAATCCGCATAAATTGCCGGTGTCATGGTTGATCTATCGCGGCACGGAGCTGATTGATAAAGGTTTTGGCACCGAATTATCGCATCGTTCGTTCATCGCCGATCGTTCGATGAGTTACTATGTGGATGTGAATTATACCTACGGTGGTGAGGAGCGCATCAAGCAACGAGAATACCGCTTCAACGACAAGCAACTGGCACTGACGTTGCAGCTTCCGGATCGGGTGTTTCCCGGTCAAACCGTAGACGCATTGATAAAAGTTACCAACCAGGCCGGCGATCCGGTAAGTGGAGTAGACCTGACGGCCTTTGGAGTTACCAGCAAGCTTAACTATGCGCCCCGTGGATTGTCTGACTACGGAACCCTTTCCCCGCAGCGCGAACCGCGCACAAGTTATAACGAGCGGGCTGTCAATACGCGGTCTGCGGTGTTCAAACTCGACTTCAACCGTTGGTCGAAACGCGCCGGCCTGGACACCATGAGGTATTATCAATTTCTTTATCCTGACCGAAATGGATTCATGCACCAGATGCCCATCCAGGACAGCACACAGTTTTCCCTTTACATCGTGAAGGGGGGTGTCGAACAAAAATGTTATGTGGTGGAGGTTAATCGCAATCCAGTTTATTATTCCTGGACTACTATGCCTTCCCGATATTCTTTCTATGTCGAGCCCAATAAGAAGAATCAGGTAACGATCCGGCTGTGGGATCGCGTGATCGTCTTTGATTCGTTGCAATTCGTACGCAATCAAAAAACGGTTATCAGTGTCGAGCTAAATCACCTGCCAGAAGGAGTGCACGAGGAAATGCTCTTTCAACCGTTGCGGCGTCGGCGATCACAAGCGGGCCACCCGACGTTTACACAAACCGAGCAAACCCGGTATTTAAAATACCTCGCGCAATTCGATCAACTGACCGGTCCAACTTATCTCGTTTCCCAGAAAAAGCAATTCATTCCACTGAACCATTCGACTCAGACCATGCGCGTGGTGGCCGGCCCTATTGCGCCAGGACCCCAGACCATTGTCAGCAACAGTCATTCGCTCACTTATCGATTCGAGGGTGGAGGCAGTTACTTCTTTGAACGCAACGTCGTGTATCGCGAACCTTCGAAGGACCTGCTTCCGAACATACTTTTGCGACAGGAAACTTCTCCGTCGTCAACGTTGGATGATCTCGCGCTGACGAAGGAGGAGTTTCTTCAACGCGATGATGAAAAGCCTGCTCCGTGGATCACCACACGCATTGATGTTACTGACTACCTTTCGGGTCTCACGATCTTGCTCCCGGAAGACAAGCAACAAACCGGCGTTTACGGTGTGTTGTTTCAAGATGCCAACACCGGCACCGTAACGTCGGCATGCTCCATGGGAACGGCCAATGGCGTGAGACTGTTACCCCGGGGCCGGGTGCACCTGATTGTACTTTACAACGATGACAGGTATCTGAAGATGGAGAACATCGTGTTTAGAACGCGGCAGCAAATATGGATCGATTTCAGAGGCGCAACGCGGCGGCCATCGGACTCATCTACCTCATCCTGGCGACAGCAGGCAGCCGGAAACTGTTTCCCGCAGTCGATTCCCAGGATCACTTCTCTACGGCAACCTCGCAAGTTACGGGGAGGCTATGGGGGCAACGTGTCGGGTACTGTTTACGACGATGAAGGAATGCCCTTGCCGGGCGTCAATATTGTTATCAAGGGAACTACCCTGGGAACGGTGACCGATATCGCGGGCAACTTCTCGCTGGAGCTGCTTACTGGTTACGAAGCGCTTGTGGCCAGTTTCATCGGATACAAGACCGCCGAGGTGGCCGTGCGAGCCGGTTCAATAGTTGCCGTGCAAATGCAGGTGGATGTTACAGCTCTTCAGGAAGTGGTCGTGACTGGATACGGGATGGAGCAACGTAGCTACCTGGCTTCATCGGCGACTTCCCTGCTTATGGGAAGAGTTGCCGGCGTGCAATTTGAAAGTGTCAGCGAGGCGACTTTAGCCGAAGATTACAGCCGGCAGGAACAGCGCGAAGCTGAACAGCATTTGTATGAGGAACTGCTTACCCTCAACGGCATGCGATCGAATTTTACGGATGTGGCATTCTGGGAGCCAAAGCTATATACCAATCGCAAAGGGACCGCGACGTTTGCGATCACCTTTCCTGACGACATCACCCGATGGAATGCCGTGGTTTACGCCATGAACAGACGATTGCAGACTGGCATGATCCGACAGTCGATTCGATCTTATAAACCGATCATGGCCCAACTCGATGTACCGCGGTTTCTCGTGCATGGCGATTCGGCTTTCGTGCACGGTAACTTGTCAAACTATACGACAGGCACAACAGTCGAAGGATCCATAAAATGGCGTGCGCCCGGCGTGTCGATCGATTCCTTCGTTCGATTTGATCAACACCTGTACAATAGCCTGCCACTCACGGCACCTGGAATGGACAGCGTCAGCGCCAGCTATGAATTCAACCGAAGCGATGGCTACCGCGATGGAGAACTCCGCAGCATTCCCGTCATAGAACAAGGAACGCTTCGTGCCGACGGCCAGTTGTCTATCTTCGCTAACGGCAACCGTCACATCTCCGCCGACGCAGGTGAACAAGTGACGGTGGAGCTTCTGGGAAGTACGTTGGATATTTTTACAACAGAAGCCACCCACCTCATCGACTACCGGTACGCCTGCAACGAACAACTGGCCTCCAAGCTCCTGGGGCTCATTGCCTATAAAAATGCCATGCAGTATGAGGAGAAAGTGTTTCATTACGATGATGACGTAAAGACGATTATTCGGCGGCTGTTGAAAAATCAGAACTCCGAATTTCTCTGGTCATGGTGGGACGTGTCGCCGAATACGAGTTATTGGATCTCAGCGCACATTCTGCGAGCCCTGAAGGTTGCACAAGATGCGGGCTATGAAGTAGATCTCAATATTAAAAATATTGCTTCCAAGGCCACTTATAAATTTGATATGCTCGAATCGTTCAGCTATCATGATGCTGATTTGTTACAGGCACTTGCCGAATGGAAGGTCCCCTTGAAATATCGCGCGTACGTGACCGGCCTCGACTCGCTGTTGCTGCAACGGGAGCGATACTTGTCGGCCGTGAATCATTATCCGGGTAGCGTGCTGCTGCGCGAAAGGCTGCTCCTCATGGAAATACGACAACTCTCCGGTATACCCTTTCATCGGGATTCGCTGCTGCGCTATCGGCAGGAAGGCATCCGGGGAGAGGTTTATTTTTCGGCCCATAAGGAACCGTTTGACTGGTATCGTGATGAACTCGCCGCGAATGCAGTCGCCTACCGTATCGCCCGACGCGATACGGCGTTACAGCATCTGCTGTTGCCCATGCAACTGTACTTCGTTTCCCGGCGGAGCAATGGACAGTGGAATACTTATCAGGGCGCAAATCTTTTACTGAGCGTAATGCCGGACTTACTTTCCATGGGGGCATCCCGCAAGCATCCCTATAGCATTCTCGCCGATGGCAAATTCAACGGTACCATTGAAAAACTGCCCTTCAAGATCACGTTGCAGCCACACGAACAACTCAACTTAAGCAAGGAGCGCGGACTGCCTGCATACCTCATGCAGTACACCACACGGCGCGTCACACAAGCCGCTGAGGGCGGCGATGGATTTCGGATCGCTACGGCTCTAGGCAACGGAAGCCAGGTACTCAAGGCTGGAAAGGTTGTAAAGATGGTCGTGGATGTAACGGTTAAGAAGAATGCACAGGCAGAATATGTGATGATTGAGGTGCCTGTACCTGCCGCGTGTAGCTATACCGAAGACAGGCAAAAGACATATCCGAGCGAGACCCATCGCGAATATTACAAGGATCGCATCAATATCTACTTTGAACACATGGGTGCCGGCGAATATCGATTCGAAGTGGAATTGCTTCCCCGTTTTACAGGCAGGTTCCACGTTAACCCTGCGCAGGTTTCGCTGATGTATGTGCCCGTGATCAATGCCAATACCGCCCTGCATTCTGTGCACGTGGTGAATTGAAGATATCAGGCCTATTCCGTTATATTTGACTACTGCGTTCATCTGGGCAGGTAACAATTAAAGGCTACTGATATGAATGATCTGTTTGGACAAGTGGATGATTACATCCGGGACCTCGTTGGAAAGGAAGATGACGTGCTGAAAGCAGCCGCACATTCTGTTGAGGAACATGGAATTCCGCCGATTGCCGTGTCTGCGAATCAAGGGAAGTTTTTGCAGGTCATGGCGCTGGCAGTGGGAGCGAAGAGAATTCTTGAAATTGGAACGCTGGCGGGGTATAGTACCATCTGGATGGCAAGAGCACTGCCCTCCAACGGTAAACTCATTTCACTGGAGTTTGATCCGAAGCATGCTGAAGTAGCGCGCAAAAACATCTCGCGTGCGGACCTTTCGGATCGCGTCGAAGTGCGCGTAGGCAAGGCCATCGATTCGCTGCCCCAACTTGAAAAAGATAATGCCGGCCCCTTCGACCTTATCTTCATTGACGCCGATAAACCGCCATATAAGGAATACTACGAATGGGCCATCAAACTCTCGCGCCCAGGTACATTAATCATTGCCGACAACGTGATCCGGGAGGGAAAGGTGCTTGATCCCAAGTCTGACGATGACATGGTACAAGGTGCCAGGCGTTTTAATCAGGCCATGGCGGCGAACCCGGAAACCGTAGGAACCATTCTGCAGAATGTTGGCGCCAAGGTCCATGATGGTATGGCAATTATGGTGGTAAGGTAGGGGCTCGTTCAAAGTCGAGGCAGCCATCAACTTGATCGGATGCGGACGTGCGTTGAAGTTGGTAGCGGGTGTGCAACGGCCAGGGTTGTCGCCCTGGTTTTTTTGTGCTCGGAATCTTATTAATGCAATCGACGTTCAGTACGATATACAGGATAAGGATGAAAGTAACTGATCGCAAACCATCTGCTGCATTGCGCGAATTCGTGCTGGGTTACAAGCTTATTGAAAGCGATGGGGGTGTAGTGAATCAATTATTGCCGGATACGTATATGGCGCTGGCGTTTCGTCTGCGCGGCGACGTGAGGCATCGCGACAGTGCGCGTTTAAGCGCACTACCGGAGTGCACGGTGTCCGGACTGCGAAGTTCCATGCGCGAGATTGAGTATGGTAACGGTGCATCGACGCTCGTTGTTCAGCTTTCTGCAGTGGGCGCATCGCACTTATTTCGCGAACCGCTTCATCTGTTCTTTAATCAAACTCTTGCGCTCGATGACATTGATCAGTTCGGCGCAAGAGAGCTCCATGAGCAAGTCCTTGCCGCACACGCATTGCCCCGGCAGATAGACGTTGTAGAAAGATTTTTGTTGGACCGAATTAAGGAGCGTTCGGACGATCCTGTCATTCGTGAGGCCATTCGACGTATTTCAGAATCTTGTGGCCTCGTTCGCATGAGAGCGCTTAGCAGCGACCTCTGCCTCAGCCTGGATGCCTTCGAGAAACGCTTTCGCAAAGCGGTGGGAGCAACGCCCAAGCAGTACGCCTCAATCGTGAGAATGCGGGCCATCATTGAGAAAAGACCGGCGGACCTCGCCCAAACGACTTACGACTTCGAATTCTACGACCCTGCGCATTTCAGCAAGTCCTTCAAACAGTTCACCGGCAAGACGCCAACCGACTTCTTTACGAATCCTACGTTCTGGTAGATCAATGATTTTTTACAAAGCGGCGAACGGCAGTTTGCCGAGCTTTGAATTGACATCAACACAATACGAAAAATATGCAAGCAACAACCGTCGTGCTCGCTACGGTGCTATCGCTTTGCCTGGGTGCAACTGTTGCCCGGGGACAAAAAAAGAATATGAAGCAATCAAACAAAAAAGCCATGAACGTGAATGAAGGCAACAAAGAAACGATTATCAGGTTCTACAGCGAGATGCTGAACAATCGACACACTGACCAGATCGCCGGGATCGTATCACCGCTTTACAAAAACGCTGCAGGCGGCGGACCCGACGCCATAAAACAAGGTGCGGAACAATTGTTGGTGGCGTTTCCCGACATCCAATGGCAAGTTGAAGAAATCGTAGCGGAAGACAACAAAGTAATAGTTAAGCAGCGCACCACAGGAACACATCAGGGTACGTTCCAGGGACATGCTCCGTCGGGAAAAGCATTTGTAACGGAAGGATTCGCTTTATATAAATTCTCACATGGAAAAATCATCAGCCATCAGGTAATGACAGACAGGTACAGCTTTCTGCAGCAGATAGGTGTTCTGTAAATAGCCGCAGACCTGCCCCCGAATCGTTCACTTCAAAGAAGACCTGGTCGGCACCCGCGAGGGTCAAGCAAATGAGGGCAAAAGAAGCTGCGTCCTTATTCCGAACGCAAACTATTTACCGGGTTTACGAGCAAGGCCCTGATCGTCTGAAAACTCACGGCCGCCAACGCAATGGCAATAGCCGCACAACCCGCCACGGGAAAGATCCACCACGCCAGTTCAACGCGGTAAGCATACTCGCTCAGCCAGTCGTTCATCACATACCAGGCTAGCGGTGAGGCTATCGCCATGGCAACGCAAACGAGGATAAGCAGTTCTTTTGACATCAAGGCAAACAGCGATGACAGACTTGCGCCCAGGACCTTGCGTATGCCAATCTCCTTCGTGCGCTGTTCGGCAGCAAAGATGGTCAGGCCCAGGAGTCCCAGGCAGGAGATGAAGATGGCTAACGCGGCAAAGGCGTTTGACAATTTCTCAACAACCATTTCACTGGTGTACAACTTCCGGTATTGTTCATCCGAGAACTGGTAGGCAAACGGAAACTTTGGATTCAGCTCGTGGCATATCTTCTCCAGTCCTTTGATCACCTGCGTGGTCGTGCCTGATTCTGTGCGCACGGCCATCCACTGCGGCGATCCATTGCTGCCAACCATTCGCAGCACGAGTGGTCGAATCGGCTCGTGCATCGAGTTAAAATGGAAGTTCTTCACTACGCCCACAATCGTTCCTTTTCTTCCCCAAAAGGTCAACGGCATCCCTATGGGCTCCTTGTAGTTAAATAATTTCAAGGCTTCTTCGTTCACGATGTACGCGGACGAGTCTGAAGCAAAGTCCGGAGAGAATTCACGGCCCTGGAGCATCACCATATTCATAGTCTTGATGAAGTCCATGCCTATCGCGGCCTGCGTGAACTGCGGCAGTGCATCGGGATCCTTTCCTTCCCAGACCACGCCACCTGTTCCATTGTTGATAGAGGTAGGGTTGTTCGATATGCAGCTCACCATTTTTACACCCGGAAGGGCCTGTGCCAGATCCTTGAAAGTCTCGTACTTTGCCGGAAGATCGCCCTCCATTGGAACGTACAGCAGATTTTGCCGGTCATAGCCTAGCTGTGCAGACTGTACGAAACGTACCTGCCGGGAAATAACAATAGTACCCACGATCAGCATGATCGACAAGACGAATTGAAATACCACCAGCGACCGTCGGAACCACACGGCGCTACTCGTAAACTTGAGTGATCCTTTGAAGGCTTTTATCGGATTAAATGATGAAAGGTACAATGCCGGATAACAGCCCGAGACAAGCCCGGTTACTAGCAGGATACCTGCCCAACGCGACCAGAAAGAGAAGTCGAGAAACGGCAGAACGATATGCTTTTGTGTGATGGAGTTGAAGGAAGGAAGTACCACGGCAACCACGAGTACAGCAACAGCAAAGGCCAGGCACGCCGTGAGCATGGATTCTCCGATAAACTGTCGCACGAGTGACATCCGGACCGCGCCTACCACTTTCCGCACGCCGATCTCACGTGATCGCCGAAGTGAGCGGGCGGTAGTGAGATTCATGAAGTTGATGGCGGCAATGAGCAGGATGAATACCGCCACGACGGCAAATAACTTTACGTATTGAATGCGTCCGCCAACAATCTCGCCGTTCTCGAAGCGGGAGTGAAGGTATCCTTCTTTGAATTTTTGCAGATGCAGGTTAATGATGAAGTTCTTGCTTTGACTATCGGCATGTTTTTCAGCGAGAAAATTGTGGATCTTGTCACCAAAGGCCCGGGCATCGGCATCGTTCTGCAGGACGACGTATGTAGCCGGACCGTTGTTACCCCAGTCGCGGGCCCATGAATGCTGTTCCAGGAAGGTTTCCCAGTTCAGCAGGTAATCGAAGGTCATCGAGCTCTTGTCGGAAAGGTCGTCAAACACTGCACTGATGCGCAGATCTTTTGTATTCTCGAATCGGATTTGTTGGCCGAAGGCGGCCGAAGGCGAACCGAAAAACTCTTGCGCCATCTTCCTGGAGATCGCGATGTCCGAAGTCGTCTTAAGGGCCGTCTCAGGCTGTCCCGCCAGTAGTGGGAAACTAAAAGCTGAAAAGAAGTCAGATCCTGCGTAGGTTCCGTTTTGTTTGAAGATCTTGCCGGCCGACTCGAATGTACGATCCTCTGTCCACGATGTCATGGGAACAGCATACCTGACCTCCGGGTAGAGCGCCTTCAGCTCTTCGAATAACATGCCGGGTGTATAGGGACCCGCATCAATTATCCCGTCGTGGTGTTGGGTTTCATATACTGTGTAAAGGTTTGCACTGTGTTCGTGAAAGGCGTCTTTGGCAAGTTCGTCTGCGATCCACAAGTAGATGAGCATGCTGCAGGCAATGCCCAGGGCAAGACCGAAAATGTTGATGTTGGACAGCGCTTTATTTTTGTAGAGATTTCTCCAGGCGACTTTCAGATAATTGCGAAACATAGGCGTTGTGTTGGCGTTCCCTGATTACTACTGTCTGGCCTGACGAAGGTTACAGCACATCCGATGGTAATATGAAATTATCCATTTCCAGTGAAAGCAAAAACAACCAACATGACGCGCTGGCTACAACGTTCCAGATTCTTCCACGGTTTTCGTCATCTTTCCCACCTCACCCCAATCAAAGCCCGTTTCAATCCGGTTGTGCCTCAACGCCGGAACCTGCGTGGTGATCAGCAGGGTAGTGCCGTCCAGATTTGCCCGATGATGCTGCGGTATGACGCCCTTGACTGCTTTCACGAGCTGGAACGCGGCCTGCGGAAAGAATTCCTGCACTGAAGCCTTGAGCGTGTTAATGTTGTTCATCTCATACATCAACACAACCCCAGGTTTATGCGTGCGCATGTTTTGAAAGATGGTACGGATGCGGTGTTGATACACCTGCACCTCGTATTGTGCGCGATGTTTCAGGAATGGCAAGCCGGGTGCGTCGATCCAACTGTAGTACCAGGCGTGATTGTGCGGACTGGGCAGTGGGTACAGCGGGATAAGCGCTTCCCGTTTATACAATGAAAGGGCAAACTTTTGCCGCTGATAGGTGAGCAGATCAGGGAGGGGCTCGTTAAGGTAGCCGTGAACGAACGCAATCAGATTTTTCCAAATGCCGTGTACGATTGATTGAGGACCGAAGCGGTAATCGAAGTGATTGGAAAACAGTGCGGCGCGTGGTCCATCATTTCTAAAGGCGACACACCGATAGAGTTCGCGCAGATCACATAACGTTTCCTGCGTGGAAGCCAGTCCGTGTACGCCCTCGAAGTAATGCAGCCGTTCGGCGAGATCCTCGGGAACATCTGCTCCGGGTTCTTCGTAGCTGATAAACCATATTTTGGATTCCCAGGATCCGTGCCCATAGAAATTTTCGATCCAGTGTTTGAGCAGGTTGTCGTCGATGCGCATGAAGCAAGATAAAGAATGGCTTGCGAAACCCGAGGGCCGGACGATGGGTTCGGTGTGAGTGTGTTTGTCTGGATTGGCCGGAAGGTTTGTACAATGTCGTTGGTGCATTTACCTTCGCCACCAAATCAATCACACGGCAAATGAAATATTGGCTCGTCAAGTCAGAACCTTTTAAATACAGCTGGGACAAGTTCGTCGAGGATGGTAAGACCTTTTGGGACGGGGTGCGCAACTACGGAGCGCGCAATAATCTGAGGGCCATGAAGAAAGGTGACCACGTGTTTTTTTACCATAGCAATGAGGGGCTGGCGATTGTAGGTATAGCAGAGGTAGTGAAGGAAGCATACCAGGATCCCACGACCCATGATGCGAATTGGGTGGTGGTTGATTTCAAACCTGTTAAAGCCCTGCCCAGACCAGTAACCCTGGCAGAGATAAAGGCGGAGCCTGCGTTGAAGGATATGGATTTGGTTCGGCTATCGCGTTTATCCGTGGGCGCGGTGAAGGAAAAGGAATTCAGGAAGGTGCTTGTGATGGGTGGCGCTAATGCCGGTTTTTGAGGTGGTGTTTTCTGTTTGGAATGTACTTGGCTGTATTGCGCCCAGGCCTCATGGGAGAGTGTGAAAGGCAACGAATCAGGTTGGGCAGCAGCAGCTGATCCCTAAATGCAGCATTGTCTATTTAACATAATATAAATTATATAACTACTGGGCCGTTAGGAGTTCCCAAACCGTTCACCAGCGGACGACCTTCACGTTTCCCCGAACACCCCAAACAGCCCAGCGCGCTGCATTGCGCGTTTTCGCGGTGGCACCGTGTTTGAACTACATTTCCCGAAACACCTCAACACAGGCCGCACTAAATGCTCGCAAACTATTTCATCACGGCACTCCGCCATCTCCGGCGCTTCAAACTCTACACCTTTATCAATCTCTTCGGACTCACACTCGGGATGGCAGCCAGCCTGGTCATCACGGTGTACATCCAGAACGAACTCAGCTACGACCGATTCAACGAACACGCCGATCGAATCGCACGCCTGGAGTGGGAAGTAAAACTCGGCGAGACCATCACACATAACGCAGCCGTGCCTCCACCCATTGCCGAGGCAATCGAACGCGACTTTCCCGAGGTTGAGGTTGCCGCGCGGTTCCGCGATCAGGGATCGTTCGAATTCAAGCGCAACACCGAAAATATCATAGTGTCTGACGTTGTCTACGCGGATAACGACATCTTCCGAATATTTACGATCCCGTTTCTCGCGGGTAGCCCTGACGTGGCCCTGAAAGATGCCCATAGCCTCGTTATCACCGAGTCCTGTGCCCGGCGCTTTTATCCCGACGGTGACGCCCTGGGCAAGGCGCTTGTCATGGACAACCGCACTTTGTATACCATCACCGGTGTTATACGGGATTTGCCCACCACCTGTCATTTTCGCTACGACATATTCCTGTCGATGGAAGGCCTGGACGAAGCCAGAAATGGCAACTGGATCGGCGGCCCTTTCAATACTTACGTGCTGCTGCGCGAAGGCAACCAGCTTGAAAACTTCCGGGAGAAACTCCCCAACATCGTCACGCAATACATTCTGCCGCACGCAACCTCAGTGCTAGGCGCCAGTTTTGTGGACAAGTTCAAGCAGGAAACAGGAAACTATCTCAGGCTTCACGCAACGCCGCTTACCGATATCCATTTGCATAGCCACCTGCGCAACGAACTCCAGGCCAATGGTGATGTTAAATACGTTGTCATCATGGCGATCATTGGCGGGTTTATCCTGATTATCGCCAGCCTCAATTTCATGAACCTCTCCACGGCGCGTTCGGTAAAACGTGCCCGGGAAATGGGCGTGCGCAAGGTGCTCGGATCCACCAAGGCTCACCTGATGCTGCAATTTTTGGTCGAGTCTGTGGCGTTGTGCCTTCTTTCCTTTCTGCTGGCCCTCGTCGTTACCGAACTGTTTCTGCCCTTATTCAACTCCGTTGCCGGTCAGCGCCTTTCCGTACCTTACGCCAACCTCTACCTGATGGGTGCATTTATTGGGTTGTCCGTATTAACAGGAATCCTGTCTGGTATCTACCCCGGACTCATACTCGCGTCATTCAAACCAGCCGACACGCTCAAGGGCAAGATCAGTGCCGCGGGCCAGTCGTCGTCGCACGTTTACAGTAGCCTGGTCGTTGTTCAATTTGCCATCTCCATATTTCTTACCGTGGCAACACTCGCGGTGTACCAGCAATTCAAATACATGAATGAGGCTGATCTTGGATTCAGCCAGGAGCAGGTTGTTCGCCTTAAAGGTGTACAACACATTGGCGATCGCGCATTCGCCCTGAAGCAGGCTCTCCTGCGCCAGCCGCACATTCGGCACGTCACCGTGAGTTCGTATTTCCCGGGCCCCGGGTCGGCGCGGAAAACGCCCCTGGCCTGGAAACAGGGTTCCCTTCCCCTACCCGAGCATTCTGTGAACGTCGAGCAATGGTCGGTAGATGCAGACTATGCAAATGCCCTGGGCATGAAGATCGTAGCCGGACGCAACTTCACCGCTGGTTCGGTTGCCGATTCCACGTCTGTCATCCTGAATCAAACGGCGCTCAAAATGTTGTCCTTTGAAGGCGATCCGGTCGGTCAGCAGATATCCTTGTTCGCGCAACAGGCCGACGGTACCCAGCAGCGCGAAGCTACCGAGACCTATACGGTGATCGGTGTAGTGGAAGATTTTAACTTCGAGTCGCTGCGTCAAAGCATTACTCCACTGGGGCTCTTTCTCGGCAAAAGTACCGGTTCAATAGCCATCCGTTATGAAACGGGTCACAGCCAGGAAGTAATTGCCGGTTTGCAAAAGGCCTGGCGCGAATTTGCGCCAGGCGAGCCCTTCGACTATTCTTTCATGAACGAAGACCTTGAGCGCATGTTTCTCAACGAGAAACACCTTGGACAGGTCTTCATCGCGTTTACCGTGCTTGCCATCCTGATCGCTTGCCTCGGACTCTTTGCCCTTACGTCATTTACAGCCGAGCAGCGCACGCGCGAAATCGGCATCCGCAAGGTACTCGGCGCCACCACCTCGCACATTGCGTGGCTGCTTTCCGCTTCGTTCGGGAAACTCATCCTGGCGAGCTTTTTCGTCGCGGTACCCCTGGCGGCACTGAGCGTTCGCTGGTACCTGCAACAGTATGCCTATCGCGCCGAGATTGGCGTCACGACATATGTTGAGGCAGGGCTGCTGGCGTTCCTCCTGGCCGGTGTGACGATGGGCTACCATTGCCTGCAATCCGCAGCGGCAAATCCGGTTCAGTCACTCAAACACGATTAAGGCTACGCCGGATACTCAACGCCAATTTGATTAACTAACGAGTGGGATACACCACCTGACTTATTCAACGAACCGGATAAATGGAAAGCATTCAGGCACATGTGAATCCCAAACCCCATGGGATGACCACGCCCAACCACCCGAATCGTCCTGTGGCGCCTTATAAGTATTAAAGCGTGAAAAGTCCATGCGCCAGGTGTCGCCCGGTTTAGGTGGTACCGAACGGCCGTCGCCTTTCGCTAAAAGTTCCAGGCCTTTCCACGGCAACGCCAGTTCTACCGTCCAGCCCTTATCCTTATCGCGGTGGTCGTTTAACGTGCCTTCTACGAATACAGCTTTCTCTAAGCCAGGAAAGTCCCAATTCCAGAATCCTATGCGCTTTCCGCGGGGATGTGTCTTGAATCCCACGCCATTAAATTCTCGTGCTTTGGGATCATTCCGGTTGAATTCCGCCATTTGCGCATAGCCCTTCCGTGTGAACTCCTGCTCCCAGAAGAACAGGACTTCGTAAATGGTGCTGTAGGCATTTATCTCGAACTCATAGTAGCCGTCGCTTCCGGCGATAAACAATTCAACATCGTTGTCATTGTAAATGGGTGCATCGCGTTCCTTCAAAGTAGCTTTTACATCGGGCTCCTCGATCCAATAGGCGATGTACAGGAATTCTTCGTCCCAAATTACGGCGGCGCGGGTATCCAAAAGAGTCTTTGTGCCTTTGATCAGATCGCGAAACGGCGCTGACCGGAGCGCATTTTTCCAAACAGCGTCATTCAGCTTGCCGTCGATTACCGGCTTCTGTTTCGTATAGGCTGCCTGGTATCGCGGTATATCAGCATCGTTGCAAGGGAACGGCGATTGAACGGCTGGCCACTCGCCTTCCGCAGTGATAAATCCGAAAATAACAACGATACTTAAAGCTGCGATGATCCAGTATAGGGTCCGTTTCATGAAAGATCGTGCGTGGCGTGATGTGCCATCAAATGTAAGGTCCAGCCCAGCTCGCTCATCGCCGCAAAACAAGCCATTTAACCATCGATAAATTCATTGAACAACGCAAAGCAATGAATGCAAAGCGCCCTATACACTTCGCCATGAACGATCTGTCACCTGCCGTTTTTACAGCACAAACGGCGTCACCGATTTAGCATACGTGAGCGTCAACTTGTGCATCGCTCTCGTGCACGCGATATACAGCATGCTCCGATCAACCGCGGTGCAGTAGTTGCGATCGGAAATAAAGGGTACGATCACATTATCGAACTCCAGGCCTTTCGACAAATGCACGGTCGTGATGATGATGCCATTCTTGAACGACGTACTGTCCGCGTCCAGCAAGGTCAAAGGCAATTCAAACGTCTCGTCCGATCGCAGATATTCATACAACGTGCTCGCCTGTTCGAAGGTCTTGCAAAGAATTCCCAGCGATTGATAGCTGCTTTCATTAAAGGTGTAGAGCATTTCCTTGATCGCTGCCGCCTCTTCGGGATTGGATTCAAAGGGCAAAATCTGGGGCTCATCGCCGTGGCGTTCCATGGGTATCAGCTCCGGATTATTACTGATGCGCTGGGCAAACTTCGTAATCTCCAGCGTCGACCGGTAACTCCGGACCAGTTTCACCACGTCGCCATTTGGAAACACGCGACTGATATCATCAGACGATGAAGCACTGAAGGGATTTACTTTTTGGTTCACATCTCCCAGAATCGTCTTCTTGCAGCTGAACAAACGGTTCATTACGGCATATTGTACAGCCGTATAATCCTGCATCTCATCGACGAGCAAGTGCTTTACATGATCGTATGAGATTACGCCCTCGACACGAATGCGGAAGTAAATCAGCGGAAAGACGTCGGCATATTCGAGTTCCCCATCCGGGAGCATCTTAAACATCTCGGGTTTGCCGACCCATTTATAAAAGTCTTCATATAATTCCAGCACGGTGCTGAACCGGAACATGCGCGGGACTTGCTCGCCCAACCGGGCGCGGTCCTGGCCATTCAGCTTCTTACCGCTCATCGTGCGTACGTGCTGCTGAATATCCCGTATCACCTCCGGGAATCGCTTCAGAATCGGAATGCGATAGTAGGCGCGAAACCGCTCAAGGATAAACGGAAATGGCACAATGGTTCCTGCCACGCGCAGTTCCGTGAAATCAAAGTAGTTGTTCTCGACATGGATCAGGTACTGATTGAGCTTCGAGAGAAATTCAAATGACGCCTTGAAGCGTATGCGCTCGGCGTATTCGGAATCGTCGTGCTCCAGAATATAGGTAACCTGCTCAAAAAAGCTTTGGAAAGGATACTTATGCTCCAACAACTCGGCCGCGATCTCTTCCATACCGATTTCCGGTATCGTCTCCTCGCCGAGCTCAGGCAGTACGTTGGAGATGTAGCTCGCAAACACTTTGTTGGGTGAGATGATCAGGATGTCTTTCGCCGTGATCGTATCGCGGAAACGGTACAACAGGAAGGCTATGCGGTGAAGTGCGATCGACGTCTTTCCGGAACCTGCCACGCCCTGGATAATCATCACCTTAGCCGTATCGTTGCGGATCACGGCGTTTTGGTCGCGCTGGATCGTCGCGACGATGTTTTTCATCTTGTCGTCGGCCGATTTGCTCAGCTCGCGCTGCAAGATCTCATCCTGAATGTTGACGGCGTTCTCGATCATGAACTCCATCTTGCCATCACGGATCCGATACTGCCGCTTTACCGAAATATCACCCTTGATTTCTCCCGAGGGCGTCAGATACGACGCATCGCCCAACTCGAAATCATAGAATAACGACGACACCGGTGCGCGCCAATCGTAGATCAGGTTCGATCTGCCCGATTCGTGGGCATAGGTGTGCATCCCAATGTACACGGCATTCGTCTTGCCGCGCTGCGGCGTGAAATCTATGCGGCCAAAGTATGGCGATTCCATGAGCTTCAGCAGACGCCTTCTGCGGTCCACAACCGAATCACCCGTAAAGGCAATCCGATCAATAGATTGACCCGCAGCCACGAGGTCCGCCTCGTCCATCCCCGACTGGTTCTCGTGAATGTACTGCTTCTTCTGTCTCAGCTCTTCGGCGAATTGCTTTACGCTGTCGTCCACACTTTGAACCGACAACATGAGCTTCTCCTTGATCTCACCGAGGTATTCTCTTTCCGCTTGTTCCGTAGGATTAATCATCGCCTGCCTTCGCCTTTGAGGTTCCGCAAAACGGCAAAGGTATAGAATTGAAGGCTAGTATTTGCCGGATGAAAATTGAGAATTATTCACCCGGAATTTCACGGTCTGGTGACCTCGACGCCATTGCCAATTCCCTGCCGCACACGTGTGAATTGCCGGAAAAATTGAGACGTTGGTAATGAATCTGAAGGGAATTTACGCTATCCTAGCGTGTGGATGCGGTATGCATTCGTTACCATGAGCTTTACCCAGACTCAACTTTGGATCGGATTTAACCTGTTCGTGCTGCTGATGCTCGTTCTCGACCTGGGTGTCTTCCATCGGAAATCCAAGGTGATCTCCATCCGGGAAGCGCTGATCTGGACCGCCGTATGGGTCTGCATGGCCATGCTCTTCAATGTGTTTGTGTATTATCAGTTTGGCAGCGAAGATGCATTCGAATTTCTCACCGGCTACGTGATCGAAAAGTCTCTGAGTGTCGACAACATCTTCGTCATCATTCTCATCTTCTCGTACTTCCGTGTTCCATCGGCCTATCAGCACAAGGTGTTGTTCTGGGGCATCCTTGGCGCGCTGGTAATGCGTGTCGTTTTCATTGTGGCCGGCATAGAGCTCATCCACAAGTTCCACTGGCTTATCTACATTTTCGGCGGATTCCTGGCGTATACCGGCATCAGAATCCTCTTGCAGGGAGATGTGAAGCTCAATCCGGAAAAGAACCCGGTGGTGCGCTTCGTCAGACGTATATTTCGCGTAACGCCGAACTATGACGGCGACCAATTCTTCGTACGCAGGAACGGTTTGTTGTGGGCCACTCCTCTCTTTGTGGTTATGGTCCTGATTGAGGCCACGGACCTGGTCTTTGCCGTCGACAGCATTCCAGCCATCCTCGCCATTTCGGAAGATCCGTTCATCGTCTATACCTCGAACGTGTTCGCTATACTCGGGCTACGGTCGTTGTATTTTGCCGTGGCGGGCATTGAGAAGTATTTTGTTTACCTCAAGTACGCACTGTCGGCCATTCTTGTTTTCATTGGCATCAAGATGTGCCTGGCTGATATCTTCAAGATCCCGATTGAGGCGTCTCTTGTCTTCATCGGCGCAGCCTTGCTCATTGCTGTCATCGCCTCGCTGATGGCCAAGAAAGTACCAACCTCCGAGAGCTGATCCCGGCTGGAGTAGGGCAATATGCAGGTTCGCCAGGGAGAAATCCAACATACGCGGAGGCTCGCGGAGCTTTTGAGCTGTTGGCTGAGCGTTGATTACAGGTGACGTTCTCTGTAGGTAGTTGAAGAAAGCGCTGCTCTTCATAGGATAGTTAAAGACGGAGTCACACGAGCACTGCGCCTCATTCGTGAATGCTTCGACGTTACACGTCGACCTCGAGTTTGGCTATTTCCTATTTGAGTTAATAAAAAGCCGGTAGTTCTTTCAATTTCCGGTTTTTTTGATGAATTTCATATCTAGTAATTTAACTAGATATATTTATGGGCTACGTAACAAAGATTCAATCCATTAAACGTGTTAACAGCGAACAGTGGTATGTCAACTTTCCCGCTGCTGTTGCTCAGGCCATTGAACTCCAGCAGGGTGAACTGGTGGAGTGGCTTATCGATGATCATCAAAATCTGGTGCTTAAACGAAGTGAGGAGGCTATTGCTCCCTTGAAAAAAAAACTGAAGACACGAAAGAAAGCTTGATTGATGAGTTCGATCGATTATGGTCACAAACTGCCGGGGCTTTCAAACAATGTAGAGTACATAAGCGTGCACACTCCGTGGCCAAGGGAGCGCTTACGTGCCTGGGTAGACATACATTAACTGGAATGTTGACGGCGGCGGGGCGGCAATTTGTTGACTGGTCAGCGGCCTACCGGCTATTTGGAAAGAATCGAGTAGACACCGAAAAGCTATTTGATGTGATCAGGGAAAACGTGGTAAAAGAACTTCCTGAAAGCGACATGATCATCGCTCATATGGATGACACCATCATCAGAAAGAAGGGTAAAAAGGTGTTTGGAACGGCTTGGAGACGAGATCCAACAGGTCCTCGGTTCCATACTAATTTTATCTGGGGACAACGATTTCTTCAAATTTCCATGGCCCTTCCCAACCAACCCAGTAATTGCCAATCGAAAGCGATTCCAATTGACTTTCATCATTGTCCCACAATTGCAAAACCCAACAAGAAATCGCTACCTCAGCAGATATCTGTTTATAAAGAACAGAAGAAGAATGCCAAGCTCAGTCGACAAGGTAGTTTACGGATAGCGCAGCTACGCCACAAGCTTAATATGCAGGGAGAACAAAAAAGAAAACTGGCGCTCTGTGTTGATGGTAGTTATACAAACCGAGAAGTGCTCAAGACAATTCCCGACAATGTCACTTTGATAGGACGTATTCGTAAGGATTCCAAGCTCTTCAAAATTCCTACTCGAAAAAGTCAATCGGCCGGTAGGAAGAGGGTATATGGTGAGCAACTTCCAACTCCTGAAGCGATCAGACAATCCGGAAACTATCGATGGGAGAAAGTAATCGCCTGGGCAGCGGGCAAGAGCCATGAATTTAACATCAAGATTATTAGAAATGTACGCTGGAGATCTGCCGGTGAGTTTAATACCATGCAGTTGATAATCATCCGGCCTCTTGCATACAGGTTAAGCAAAACCTCTCCGATCTTGTACCGAGATCCTGCATATTTAGTTTGCACAGATCCCAACCTAGCGGTCGAAAAGCTTTTGCAAGCATACCTTTGGCGTTGGGAGATCGAAGTCAACTTCAGAGATGAAAAGACTTTAATGGGATGTGGAGAGGCACAAGTGAGAAGTGAAAATGCAGTCAAAAATGTTCCCGCATTTATGGGGGCTATTTACTCCCTAATTCATCTGGCAGCTCATCGTTCTAACCAGGGCAGGAATGAAAACTTCTTACCCAGGCCTGCCTGGTATCCGGCAAAACCAACACAAAGAATTACCAGTAGTGAAATATTAAACACTTTCAGAGCACAAACATGGTGTGTTGAAACAAAAAACAATTTCTCAGGCTTCATCAACAAACAGAACCACGAGCGAAGCCAGAAAAATATCTCAAATCAACTGCTCTCAGCCATCTTTTACACCAGAAAATAGCCAAACTCGAGTTCGACGTTACACGTCGACAGCTATAGCGCATAACTCGCAGTTGCGTTTCGATCCCTCATGCTGATGGCCAAGAAAGTACCAACCTCCGAGAGCTGATCCGGATGCCGGTGAGAGCAGGATAATACGCAGGTTCGCCAGGAAGAAATCCAACACACACAGAGGCTCGTGGAGCTTTTGAGCTGTTGGCTGAGCGTTGATTACAGGTGACGTTCTCTGTAGGCAGTTGAAGGAAACGCTGCTCTTCATAGGACAGTTAAAGACCGAGTCACACGAGCACTGCGCCTCATTCGTGAATACTTCGACGTTACACGTCGACAGGTAAAGCGCATAACCCGCACTTGTGTCATTCTGTCACTTGATGCCAACTGAACCCAGACTGCTTACAAACCCTTCACTTTCGTTGCTGGCGTTATCGGCGAACCTCCGGACTAGCAGGGGTTTCTGCAGAGACCAGCTTTTACTTCACGGTGACAATCACCCGACGGTAGCGCGTGAGCTTGGGCTTGCCGTTGTCCGATACCTCGGCGACGAGGTGAAACGTGTCACCAGGACGGGCATCGGCCGGTATCTTAAAGCTTGAAATAAGTTTACTTGAGTTCACTATTTGTATTTTTCCCTCGTACGAGTCCACTTCCTCATACTGCCACCACTTACAGCTCAGCTGGTCCTCATCGGGATCAGACACGTTCACGGCCAGATTAATCACCCTTCCAGGCTTGCCTTCCAGCAGTCTGTCGTGCCCGAGGTTAACCACCGGAGCATGGTTCGCCTCCTCCACGGTGGCCACGCACCAATCGGCGCGCGCCGCGAAATCTTCCTGCAATACTTCGATCCACCGGGTCTGTGGATAGGCCTTGTCGTATCGTTTGGTATACGGGTTGAAGTCTGTCACATTGTCTCCATCCTCCCACCGATTCGGGTTGGACTTCGACCTGACCATGCGCCCACCCCATCCGCCAAATGAAGCGTCGTCGAGGCTATTCAGTCCGACGTCGACCAGGTGAAAGTAGGCAGGAGAATCTCCTTCAGAGATAAAGTCATACCGGGTCATGCCGGCCTTTCTCGCCACGGCTGTATCGCCTTGGTTGTGCTCCGGGTCATTCTCAATCTGCCGGCCGTCGCCCCAGAGATAGTATTGTTCCATGAGCGGACCGTGTTGCGTCCTGATGTTGGTATCGAACCAGGGCCCCCTTAAATACTGTTGCAACGGTAGGGGTACTACGCGCGGCCAGGGATAAGCAAAATTCCAGAACTGAGCAGCGTTGTAAAGCACCTTGATCCCCGGCCAGTTCGGGGCCACATAGCGCGTGTAGGTAATGTCCTGGTCCAGCACGGTATACAATACCGCCTTCCGTGACACACGCTGTTTTATCGTCTGCCAGTCCGGCTGTGGCTTGTATTGCTCCTCAATTGACTTAAGCGCCCTTGCTACCGTGTTGGTTCCGCCCCAAATCTGCAGGTAAACAACATTCGTATCGGCATCGAGCAGCACTTGCTTGATAAAGTCAGAGCCTGGTGTATCATGTGCCATCTCCCCCTCAAGGTCGATATTGCCAATACGCACGATGCTCTTCAGGTATTCCGGACTCGGATATCCCGCTGCATGCTTTTTCAGATTCTCATACACCATGGCATACTGATCGATGTGCGCTTCCATCCAGGTGGTACCCGGCCATCGCAGCTCGGTACGCTCACCATAACGCTTGGCCGTCATGGACATAGCGGACGTGTATTTCGTGCCTTTACCGTCTCCCTTGTAGTGCCATTGTGAGCTGCTGTAAATCAGCCCGGCAAGATTGAACTCATTGGTGTACAGAAGCATGCGAATGAACGAATCCTGGTCATCCACTTCACCGTCGGTGGTAACGATGGTGCGTGCTTTTCTCTCTTCCGCCTGCGCCGTCACCTCAAGTAATACTGATACAATCAATATTAAAGTTCTGATGGTAAACAATATAACCGCGCGTAGTTTTAGTATAACTTCCGATTGATTCATCCGCATATTCAACTGCAAGTTTAACACTTAACTCTCTCACTACCCTCAACTGGATTGAATAGGCCCACCCTGGGCTGGTTTGATTTCATTCTGGCCACTGTACTTTTATAGCAGCCGCTAATTGACGATGTCAATTGTTATTGTACTTCGCCGGTTGGCCGGCAACGGGGGTCGTCCTCTTTATAAACTCCCGAAGGTGTTCATTCGATAAGGTCAGGTCTTCGCTTCGAAGATACATCATGTGTCCGCTGCGATATCCCTCGAAGTGCAAGCGATCCTTCATCTTGCCACTGGGATCCACCTGCCACAGGGTATACTTGGCGTCAAAGTAAGTTGTCGCGCCATCGTAATACCCCGACTGGATGAGCACGTGCATGTAGGGATTCTCGGCCATCGCTTCCCGCAGATTCTCGCCGGTCTGATCACCCGTATTATCCCACGGGTGAACCGGGCCAAACATGTTGTATTTGATGTCGGTCTTGTACTTCAATACTTCCCGGAGGTAGTAGTTAATAGCGGGCGTGAAAGAGTGCAGCCACGACGTGAGTTCCGAATTATAATCGGGCTCAACACCACTCTCTTTTTTGTCGATGCCCAGATATCTTGAATCCAGACGACCAATTGTCTTGCCTTTGTCACGCAACAACTCCTTCCAGAAAAAGCTCGGCGTAACCGCCAGGTTATTTTGAAGCACCACCGTCTCGGAAAGACCTGAATAACGGGCCACTTGCCCTGCCACACGCTTCCTTTCTGCCTCGTCGATAAATCCTCCTTTGGCAAGTGCCGGGATAAACTGATCCACCGTGAATCTTTCAGACTCCGCCAGGGCTTCGTTCAGGTCTTTGCCTTGCAGGTCATTGGGGAGCTTCTTGTGAAACCAGGCCGCAGCCGTGTAGTATGGAAGGCTTAGGGCGTCGCCCACCGTGCCATCGCGCTTGATGCCCAGTTCCGTTGGCGATACCAGAATGACGCCATTCAAGTACATCCAATGCGAATTCTGCAAGGCGTGGGCTAGCCCTGACACACGTGTAGTGCCATAGCTTTCACCTATCAGATATTTCGGAGACAGCCAGCGATTGTTCCGCGATACAAACGTATTGAGCCATTCAGACAAATAGGTGATGTCCGCATTCACACCAAAGAAGACGGACCGTTCGGCTTTTGCATCAAGGATGCGTGAGTATCCCGTGTTAACGGGATCGATGTATACAATGTCGGCGACATCGAGGATGGACTGTGGATTGTCCTTCACGCCGTACGGTTGAACGGGATATCCTTCCGAATCAATATTTAACACCTTGGGTCCCGTGTAGGCAATGTGCATCCATACCGATGCCGAACCCGGGCCTCCGTTGAATGACATCACAAACGGCCGCTTGCTTTTATCCGTAATATCACTGCGTTCGTAATAGGTGTAAAACAGGGAGGCGATCACTTTCCCGTCTTTATCCCAAACGGGTTGGGTTCCGGCGGTGACTTTGTAGGGCACGTTCTTTCCTTTGATGGTCACCTGTCCATTTGAGACAACATTGGACTCCGCCTGTAGCGACCGATCCTGCGAAAATCCGGCCAATGCAATAAACATAAAGGGCACTATGTGCAGCAGCCGGCTGGTGGTGGGGAGTATCAACATACTGTAGGATTAGACGATCACAAAGAAGTGAAAAAAGCTGGTCTTGGTGCGTCCATCCGAAAAAAATTTAGCTCCCTCGTAATTCTAAAGGCGAAAGGCTTTGACCAGAATGGCGGTAAATCTATCTTTTGACGTTTCGCTCATGGTCAAACCGTTATCAACACGCTCCAGCTACACACGCAACAACGCGATCAGGCTCATTCATGGCGGTCGTGCGTACTTCCAGGTACTCGAAGAAATGATCGACGAAGCCCGTGAGAGCATCCATTTCCAGATGTATATCTATGACGCGGACGAAACCGGCGTGCGCATAGCCAATGCGTTAAAGAGGGCTGCGTCGAGAAAGGTTAAAGTTCACATGATGCTCGACGGCTACGCCTCCAGGCCTCTTCCGCCAGGCTTTGTGGATGAACTGCAGGCAGCAGGCATATATTTCCGCTGGTTCCAGCCGCTCTTCAAAGGTGATAATTTCTTTGTCGGCCGACGCATGCACCACAAGGTGGTCGTCGCCGATGCCTTACACAGCCTGGTGAGCGGACGAAACATTTCCAACCGATATAACGACTTGCCGGGACATCCGGGGTGGCTGGACTGGGCCGTCTATACGACCGGCGACATTTCCACCGAACTGTACAACCGGTGTGTTCAGATGTACTACCGCCGGCCTCCGACTCCGCCTGCCCGAATGGGTTTGCATTCTTCTGCGGATGAGTGTCTGATACGCATGCGTGTTAACGATTGGGTTCGAAACAAGAATCAGATTTCGCGCAGCTATCTTGAGATGCTACAGGGCGCGCAGCACAGCATAACGATTATGTCGAGCTATTTCATGCCGGGTCGTGTGTTCAGAAAAAATTTGCGCCTTGCATCCAAACGTGGACTCCGCATCCGGGTCATTCTCACCAAGCTGTCGGATGTCCCCATTGCCAAACAGGCGGAACGATTCTTCTATCCGTGGCTATTACGACGCAACATTGAAGTGTATGAGTACCGCCGGAAAATTCTACATGGCAAGATCGCCTGCAGTGATGGCGCCTTTGTAACGGTGGGCTCTTATAACATTAACGATTTGAGCGCCTACGCGAGTATTGAACTCAACCTCGACGTTCAGCACGGCGAATTCGCCACCGAAGTTGAGAGATCACTTGAACGCATCATCCAGGAGGATTGCGACCGGATCACGGCAGATGACCTGCAGCACAAGACGCACTGGTGGAACACGGCGCTGTACCGTATAGCCTATACGCTGTTCAGGACTTTTCTCTTCACCTTTACGATCCCCTCCGATCCGGAACGACGAATTACGCGGCGCCTTTAACCAGCCTTAATTCAATTCTCTCCCCTGATCCTTCGAATCAGGGCCTTTGTGGCTGCCTGGTCCCAGTCCTGAAATCTTCCGCGTTGCAAGACGAGTGTATTGTCCAGCTGAGGCTGCAGGTAATAATGAAACACAAAACCTGCGCGTGGATTTTGCCATCCCAGCATTTGTCCGAAGCGCAGATCGTTGAAAATCAAGGTGTCTCCCCGCGCTTCCACGGTGTAATAACCCTGTGAAAAACGCATGAGTAATGCCAGCTCATGACGGGAAGTCGCGGCTGCGCCCTTTAACAGTGAATCGTTAGCGGGAAAGAACTGAAAGGCTATGTCGGACGAATGATCGAAGACCGACCGATAACCGATATGGCTGCCCGATGAATCGGTCGCGACTATATACCATAGCCAGTTGTTGAATGGTGTGGGCGTCGTAAAATACGACGTCACATTAATATGATGACGGACAAACGCGGCTCGCGCAGCTTGACCTACCTGCCACTTATTGTACAATCCATAGACGAGGTATAAGGTACACAAGCTCAGGGCGCCAATAGAAACGGTCTCGCGCCACCGAAAATGTCGGCGGGTAAACAGCAGGATGGCAAGGGATATTCCGAGAGGAATCGAGAAGAACGGGTCTGCGACGAATACGGCATTGAAGCTGAACCTTCTATGGCTGAAGGGTTCGAACCAACCCGTGCCATAGGCGTTGAAGGCGTCCAGTAACAGATGCGTCATTATTTGCACGCCCAGAAACGCGACCCAATATTGAAACGGAATGGCCTTGTCGCCCCACCATCGTCGCTGGGCCCATGCCAGCAAAGGGGTTGCCAAAATCATGAAGAGGATCGAATGAGTAAAGCCCCGGTGGGCCAGGGCATTGGCTGCGGGTGACATCCATAACCCGAAAATAAAATCGATGTCGGGCACGAGCTGTGCGAGTCCGCCCACCACCATCGCCTTCTTGCCAATTTTGCGGCCGGCAATCAATTCGCCCATACAGGCGCCAGCCGCGAAATGCGTGATGGTATCCATAATTTATGGTCAATGGTCGGCCGCGCGGTTACCGTTCATCCTGTTCGGTGCCGCGAACGTAGTTCACGCCGCCTTCGATGTTGTATTTGAACCGCTTAAGGTCGTCGACGATAACATCTTGCAGATACGGATTAAACAGCTGTGCCGCCAGGCTGCCCAGGTCTCCTCCCGGCAAGCGATAAGAGATGGTTGCCTTGAGCTCCGTGGCATTGTGCGGCGCATCGATGAAATGCACATAACCGGCATTGTCAATCGTTGACCCTGGAATAGATGACCACGCGATATATTCTCCCGGCTGGTCATCGACGATTTCTGCCGTCCAGGAAATGGAACCCACGTTGCCTGGCAACGCTGCCTTCCAGAGTGAATGTGTTTCATCAATTTGCCGAATCGACGCCAGATGTTTCATAAACAAAGGCAGGTGCTCGAGCTTTCGCCAGTATGCGTAGACTTCCTGTCGCGGTTTGCTGATTAAATAGGACGCCGAAGCCTCCACGGCCGTAGCTCCTCGGCCGGCCGTATTTCGACGCATAACCGAATTCACAGGGCAGTATCCCGTTGCCCCACGCATCATCAGGAAGCTACCGGCGAGCAGCATCGGCAGCGACGAGAACTTCTTCATGTTGCGTAGCCCGTACGTTGCCAGCAGGGCCCCGCCTGCAACTGACAAAATTCGTTCCGTGGTTCCGACGTTCACAACGCTTGATCCGGACGCCGGCGGCAGCAGACTTACTTCGCTCGACGCCTTACTAGATGTTTCTTCAGCCCTCATATGATGATAGTTTTACGAATATCCATAAAAAATTGTGCCACACCATCACTTTGAAGAGAGATGTGTGGCACAGTCACCGGCCTTCTAAAGCCGGTATCAGGAAAAGGTTGCCTGTCGGCGATCAGTTCTTGTACGCCTTATCCAGAAACAAGTATCGGCCATCGTCCCTGGCATCAACCGCCTTCGACTCCACATCGATGATCATTACCGGCGGCGTCGCGTCGTTGGCTTCCGCTGCAGGCCAGTTGGGAAGGCTGCCCCCGTTTGGATTACCCGTCTTAACGAAGTTCGCGAAGAAGCTCAGCATCGTTTCGGAAACTTTGAAATCGTCAGCCGTCCAGGCATATTCCTTGATGAGGTGCAGGTTACCCATGCAATATTCGATCTCACACGCGTGAGGCGCTCCCACCGACGGAGGAGGCTTGGGCGCATTGGCATTCTTCTCCACCGTTCCGCCGGCCAGACCAGCCGTGCGTGATTGATCAACAAGTGGTGGACGTAGCTTGCTATAGAGGTAGCGATATACCGGTTTGTTACTGTTTTTCCGTTGGAGATCAAACCATTTCCACGTGCTGTAAGCGATGAACCGATCGGACGCCAATGCCGTTGCCGACAGCTCTATGTCTTTATCGGAGCCCCCGGGATACAGCTTTAACGCTTGCTCATAGTCATTCGGATAGGCTTCCTTTAACTTCTTGGTATAGTTGTCGCCGGTGTACGGCTGGCCTTGCATGAACGCCATGCCGGGGATTTCCGCAGAGTTCCACCCCAGAAGTAAGGGAACCTGTGCCTGTTCTTTAGCCTGGAAGGTCTGCGGGATGGTCTTGGTATAGAAATAGCCATCGATTACGGTGGGAAAGCCAAACCGCTTCGATTCGGTGTAGATCTCATAAACCTCTTTTGTGCTAAGCGCGCGCAGTTGGGCGAGTGTCACATAGCCAGCGTTCTTGGCAAATTCGAACCCTGTCTGCTCAGCCTCACCCAGTGGCACTGGCGCGAGTGTTGGATTAATTCCTGCGCCGCTTTCGCCAATCGCTCCTGCGATCAGATTCTTTGACAACGGCGAAGACATCACGGCACTTACAGCGATCGATCCAGCAGATTCCCCTGCGATGGTTACGCGCTTCGGATCGCCGCCAAAGTTGACAATGTTCTGCTGCACCCACTGCAAACCGGCGACCTGATCTAACAGTCCATAGTTTCCTGATGCCTTGTAACTCGCTTCCTTCGACAACTCCGGGTGCGCAAAGAATCCGAAGATGTTGAGGCGATAGTTAACAGTAACCACGACGATTCCCTTCTTGGCCATGCTCGCTCCATCATATCTCGGCTCAGATCCATCGCCGGCAACAAATCCGCCTCCGAAGAAATACACCAGAACCGGAAGACCCGTTTCGTTGCGTCTGGCAGGCGTCCATACATTAAGATAAAGGCAGTCTTCGCTGATGCCTGCCGAGCGGGAATTCATATCCCCGAATACGACTGCTTGTACGGGTCGGGGGCCAAAGGATTTCGTGCTTTTAACGACAGACCACGCTTCCATAGGCTGAGGCGCCCGCCAACGAAGGTCGCCAACTGGCGGCTTTGCGAAAGGAATGCCGAAATACTGTGAAAGGCCAGAGCGCGTGTCGTAGGAGCCCTCGATCGCGCCTTTGTTCGTTTTAGCCTGCACGGGGAAACCGTTATTATCCTGTGATAATCCGTTGAATGCTAATGACATAAAAGCCATTGTCACGGCGGTTAATGTGAGTTTAGGAAAACTGTTATTCATTATTGTCTCAATTTGTAACAATAATACAAACACGATTCATAACTTTCCATCAGATAGCAATAAAAGTATTCTTATAATTTCCGGACGTGGCTCAATTCCTTCCTCATATCGCCTTTGATTCGGTGGTTTTCGGGTTCTCAGGCGACGCGTTGAAGATCCTGATCATGGAGTATCACAACACAGGACTGTTTGCCCTGCCAGGCGGGTTTGTTCGTTTGGATGAGGACCTGGACAGCGCTGTGCGCCGGGGGCTACAGGAACGGACCGGGCTGGCTGACATTTACCTGGAGCAGTTCTATACTTTTGGCAGCGTGGCCCGGTTCCAGCCGGGGGTAATGGAAGGCATACTGAAAGCCAACAATCATGACACTCCCGACAATCACTGGCTGAAGGAGCGATTCATATCCGTTGCTTACTATGCCATGATCAACTATAAGGACGTAATTCCCAGACCCGATGCCCTGTCGGACTCCTGCACGTGGTACGATATTGATCAGCTGCCTGTCCTGATTCTCGATCACCGAACCATCGTGGATAGGGCAATCGAAACGTTGCGCCAGAACCTGCATCGAAAGGTAGTCGGTGTCAACCTGCTGCCTGAGAAGTTTACGATGAATGAACTCCAGAAGGTGTACGAGAAGATCATGGGCCAGCCGATGAGGCGAACAACTTTCCAGCGTACCATGTTGGCCACCGGTATGCTTGAGCGTCATGAGAAGCGTTATACTGGCGGCGCACATAAAGCACCCTTCTTATACAGTTTTCGGGACGGGGCCTCTAAATAGCAACCTTGCCACGCGGTTCTCCGTTGGACCGAAATCGATTTCTATTTTCTCCTGATAATGTTTATTTTTCCCGGAGCCCATATCACCCTATGGATATGGGACGTCGCTCTCATGACCGAAACGCACACCCGGGGATTCTTCATGGCCAGATCTTATACTCGTTTACGACGAAGTAGCAGACTCCTGTCAGGCCTGTTGCTGATGTGTCTGGCTTGTGTGGACCCTTTCGCACCAAATGTGCTTTCGATCGACTATGGCATATTGGTGATTGACGGATACTTTGTTCCCAATGACACAACACGCATCAGGTTAAGCAGGACCGTGACCATGGATAGTCCGGTAAGCACAGCAAACGAACCTCCGGCGATTGTTCGAATCGAGGGCGACAATGGATTTGCAATAACGTTAACGCCACACGACGCGCAGCTATATACGGCTCCACCGGTGAACGTAGATTATCAGGCACAATATAGATTGATGGTGCGTACCTCTGATGGCCGGGAATATTCGTCCGAATACGTTCCGCTCGCGCCAAAGACAACCATCGACAGCCTTGCCGTGAACGAGGAGCCCGGCAGTGAGATCATCGGCTTCAGCGTCTTTTCGCACGATACCAAAAATGCTTCGCGTTACTATTCTTATCAGTATGATGAGACGTGGGAATATATTGCTGCAGGCTATTCCCAATATGAATTCAAGAATGGGATAGTCGTTCCGAGGCGTGTGGCTTCGGAATTATACAATTGTTGGCGAACGCGGGCGAGCAGCGATATCCGGCTCACGACAACGGCCCAACTGTCGGAAGATGTCGTCTATGATTTTCAGATTGCAGAGATGCGACAGTCGGATCGCCGTCTGTATTTTGCCTATAGTATTCTCGTTCGCCAATACGTGCTGACTCCCGACGCGTACCACTATTGGAGGATCCTCAAACAAAACAGTGAAGAACTCGGGACGTTATTTGATCCACTGCCGTCGCAGCCTGATGGCAACTACACCTCTACAACGGACCTTGGCCGGCCGGTCATTGGCTTCTTTACCGCGTCTGAGGTTTCGACGCAACGCGTGTTGGTGACGCGAAGTGAACTTCAGGGTCCCACCGAGCTATACCAGTCCGACGGCTATGAAGGTTGTGGTGCAGTCTTGCTGTCGCCGGGAGACATGACGGCGGACAACCTTGCCGGAAAACTTATCGTCCAGGCCAAACTTGCAGACGTGACGAGTGAGTTGCGTGGCTATGAGGTAATGCCGGCTTATTGCCTGGACTGCCGGCTGCGTGGTGGCACCACCGTGCGGCCGGACTATTGGAGATAGGCGAAGGTCCGTCAGCAGGCTGACGCCATTTCATTTGGCGTGGGCCTTCCGGTGAGTCCGTGTTTGATATAATTTTTCAAGGACATCGCTGCGTCCGTCTATGGGCGGGAAGCGCAGGCCCAGAATTCGGGCGATAAAAGGATAGACATGCACGTTCTCGAAGGGCTCCAGCGTGTAGCCCTGCCGTATGTTTGGCCCGTACGCATAAAATATTCCGTTCATTTCAGGAACGACGCGCGGATCATAGCCATGCGCACCTGCCCATCCCCAGGGCTTGAGAAAGCCAGCAAGCTTATCTCGCTTAAAATCCACAAAGTAGTAGCCAGCCTCAGCCGTCAGGAGTATGTCCCCTACCCGCCTTGACTGATAATGCCATGGCTCGGGAAATTCGTCCTTCATGAGCACATTGAAATGCCGGGCGTCCTGTTTGAGGCGATCATAGAGCGCTTTCTTTTTTACGGGATCTGGTTGATAAATATGTACGTGGCTTCCCGAATTCACGATTACCGTGGTCTCGTCGGTAGCGGGAACAATCTCCGGAAGTAACAGGTAGGATGATTCGCGTTGTTCGATGCCCTTCATGCCATGGTCCGATACCACGATGACGTTCACGGGAAGTCCCGTCTTCGCGATACCGTGCATCAACTGCCCCAAAAGGGAGTCGGCGTGCAGGACTGCATTTCGGATTTGCTCGCTATTGGGTCCATATTGGTGTCCTTTGTCGTCTATTACGGAGAAGTACAGGGCGGTAAATCTTGGCCGGTCTGCAGACGGCAAAGCCAGCCATTTCAATACCTGTTCCACGCGCTCAAGGTCGGGCACCTTTTCATCGTACGCGTAATAGTAATCCGGGTGTCCATTCACGACTTCCGAGCCTACCCAGAAATACGAAGCCGCCTTCATGCCATTTTTTTGAACGAGCTTCCAAAGCGGAGTGCCTCCATAGTAAATCGAATCGACCACGGCCTTCTTGTTCTTCGACGTGTATTGCACCCGTGTGTCGGGATCGTAAAAGTTGTTGTCTACCAACCCATGATTGCCCGGATACAATCCTGTTACAACGGTATAGTGATTTGGAAAAGTTTTCGAGGGAAATGAGGGTATCAGTCCTTTGGCGCTGCTGCCCTTGCGGATAAACTCCTTGAAGTTCGGAGCATTGTACTGTTGAACGTAGTCGTAACGAAAACCGTCGAACGATACCAGTAACACATGAGGTGCATCTTGCCCGGATGCCAGTGCGTTGAAACAGATAATGGCTGAAAAAAGAAATGCGGCCCTCATAGGCCGCAAAACTATAAAAACAAATAACAATCTTCTTTACCGTTGACCATCAACTGGGGTCATCATTTCGAACACGCTCGTAAAATCCAGCTGTTCTGACCAATTTAATTGTGTCGCCATTGCAGTCGACACCTTTGCTCGCTTCAATTATTGTGTAACCAAAACACGCCTTCTTGGCTACCTTTTTCTCCGACACCGAACTCCGATGTTCAGCTCCCAGCACCGTCAAGCCTATCAGGCCGAGGGTTAGAATTACCGATACTCGTTTCATTTTCCTTTAGATTTAAAGCCTACGATCCTACAGAAAAAACTATACCACTTATATTATCACCGAATACGCACTTTCTGATGCAAAGGTTTGTGGAAAATTATTCGCACTGATGAAACCTTTTTCTACTGGGTATTCCCTTGATTCTTCCCCCATTCTACATCTGGCATTCAAGAAGCCCAATTGCCGCTTTCGATCTGCCTGATAATTTAAAGTAACGGATTTGACGAGCCGTCAAAAAGGGCATTGGTCATCATCGGCGATGATTCTCTACAAAACCCATTGCGGTTTCTCCAATCCGCTGAGACATAACGCAGTATTTTTCGACCAATCGCTGAAAAAAGTGCCGGAAATTTTTGGATGCTACGGCCGCAACGAGTTGTGCAAATGATGCATTGATCCACGAAAGAAATTGATGTTCAAAATGAGAACGATTTCCAATTTGACACGTCACGCATTCGATGGACTTCCCTCGTGTACTTGTTTTTCAGGAATCCCTTGACCATCTCTTGGCAAACGTTGTCGAACGGTGCCCGGCAGCAGCATGGAGACTCAAATGATGGACCCCGAAAGCCTCCTTTCCTGTAAAAGGTGGTGCTCATGGAACAACAGCGACCTATTCATCACTGATGCAACGGATGGTATACACGCATTTTGGCAGACGCGCAATCGTCGCAGAGGTGGCAAAAGAGAACCCACCATAAACAAAAAAGCCACCCCGACTTTATCGGGATGGCTTCAAGGAGCAATGATGATTCTATTAATTGGCTAAACGCACATTAACGGCATTCAATCCTTTTTTTCCTTCTTTGAGTTCAAAAGTGACTGCATCATTTTCATGGATCTGATCAACCAGGAGGCCTGAAACGTGTACGAAATACTCCTGACCGGTCGCTGTTTCCTTAATAAATCCAAAACCTTTGGTTTCATTAAAGAATTTTACTCTTCCTTCTTTCATTAGTGATAAAATATAAAATTAATTAAGCGTCAAAGATAGTAGAATATTCTGAGTATGCCACTCTTTCCAATATCAGCCCCGTTGCATCGATGTGTGCCTGCACAACGCATTAGAATTAATGCAACTAATTGCGGTATCTTTGCGTTGAACAAGGCAGCACCATTTTTTTAGCGCCTGCCTGAAACCGACGACGAGCGGCCCATTGAAATCAAGGTATTTGCCGCCGTTTGCAGAATGGAAAATTGATTTCGCATGATTATTCAAAATTTAGTAACCACAAAAGGCCACAGAGAGGGGAATTGTATGGGTTGGGTAACAGTATACATTAGAGGTAAGAACGGATTTAAGCCAGACGTGCTCCACGAATTAGAGCGCGCCCGGATTGACGTCCTGCCGGGATATGCAAACGAACGCGGAGTGGCGTTGTATTGGATTCCGGAGGATTTATCGCTTCGTGAGTTCAAAAAGGCCATCGGTGCCAAGACCGTTTTCAAGCACAGACTCAAGTTCTACCTGACCGTAGAGGAGTTTGTTGAGAACAAATTCAACTCACGGACCCAGGAATTCGAATTGAACTAATTCTTCTCGCACTGGCGTCTCAGCCACTGCTCGGCCGCTTCGGCCAGTTCGGGCACAAATGACTTCTTACCACGCATGAACGCGTGATCCGAACCTTCAAACGTTTGCAACTTAGCAAGAGGGAGTGATTCACAGACTCCCTGGATTAGATCGAGTCTTGCCAAGGTGTCCTTTGTGACTTGCAGAAAAAGCATAGGCACATTCACTCCGCGAAGATGCTCCGCCCTGGTAACGGAAGGCTCGCCTGCCGCATGGAGAGGAAATCCAAAGAACACCAGGCCCTTCACCCCAACACTGGCATGTTTCGATAGATACTGCGATGACATTCTGCTGCCAAATGACTTCCCGGAAACGAACAACGGTAGGGCTGGTGCCTGTTCAAGTGCAAAACGAATTACGGCTTCTACCGTCTTCTCCGCCACAGGAGCAAAGTCGGGTCTCTTCTTCTTTGCCTCAGTGAATGGGAAGTTGAATCGGAGGGTATTGATGCCGCGTGCCGACAGCTCCCTGGCCAGCGACGACATAAAAGAATGCGTCATCCCTGCACCGGCACCATGCGCGAGGGTAATGCTGCACCATGCATCGGTCGCCGTATCCTGTATTGCGCTGATTTCTCCAATGTTGTCCGAAACACTGATCTTATAGGTAACATCCATGAAGGCAATATACGTAAATGAAAAACCATTGTGTCCGACTGACCAACAGCGTCGAACACAATGGCTGATACGAATCCGGTAATCTTTTGAAGGTGTTCCAGCTATAACAAAATATGGCTAGAACACGCGTCCGCTGTCCACCGTCGCGCCCCAATAGACATCGACATCATTGTAGTAGGTATGGTCGTTGGTATCGGGCCAATGATTCTTGTCGAAGCCGGGCATGTTCTTGAAGGCTCCTTTGTCCCGATCCAGCACAAAGCACTCCTTATCACTGTTCAGGTACAGTTGGCGGTAAGGAATAGCAAAAAGCTTTCCGCCCATTCCGAGGAACGAGCCAAACTCGAGCACAACATATTCGATCTGACCGGTTTCAATATTGATCATCAGGTTGTCAATCTTTCCAAGATCTTCGCCCTGGATATTTTCAACCTTGTCGCCGACCATTGACGTTGCTGTCAGGCGACGTACCGGCGCGTTGGCATGGGGACCTTCGTGGTTCCTGCCCGTGGCATTGTCCACTTCATAATTCTTCCGCGTACTCATGGTTTTTAAACGGTTTTTTTCACTCGCTATTAGCATTAATAGCTACCTGATAATGCATAAAAACCGTGCAGAAATGTTTGCACTGATCTGGTGGGCGTGCAAGAGGAATTCCCGCACCAATGAACGAGTATCTGGGGAAAAAATACGGCACCTGTGGCCGTCCATCACAGTTCCAATCAATCGCGGGTGCGCCTGCGCTTTTCGCGTCGTTCGCGTCTTACTTTTTTCGCTTGCTGCTTAACCTCTTTGGCCTGCTGTCGTTCCTCCTTGGCCTGCAGTTTGTCCTCTCTGACCTCGTCTTTACCTTCCTTAAACTCAGTTTGTTTTACACCTTTCTTTCGGTTGAATAGTTTGTCGAGGAAATTGCGGTCGGACTTCGACAGCTCGCAGTCAAGTTTCTTCATCTGCGCCGGTGTCAGTGAAGTGAATTTTGCGCGGCTGATGTAACTGAACGACGGATCATCGTTCATTTGTTGAAGGAAACGTCCCACCACCGGCAACGCCGTAGCTGCCCCCTGCCCTAACGACGTACTTCTGAAATGCATGCGTGGATCGTCAGCACCCACCCAACATCCTACCACCAGACGAGGTGTGATGGCGATGAACCAACCATCTGTATTCGACTGTGTCGTACCGGTCTTACCAGCAATGTCATTGGTTAGTCCGAACTTCGTGCGCAACGATGCACCCGTGCCCTCGTTCACAACGCGACGCAGCATGTGCAGCATCATGGCCGACGTTTCCTTCGAAAGGGCGGCAACCGGCTCATCCCGTTGACCAAATCTTTCCAGAACGTTTCCCTCCAAATCGGCAATCGCGGTGATGTATACGGGGCTGACGTGCTTGCCGTGATTGGCAAAGGCGCCATAGGCATTAACCATTTCCATCACGGAAATCGACGCGGTCCCAAGCGCCAGAGAAGGAACCTTTGGCAGATCGCTTCGAATACCCAGTCGTTCGGCCATGCGTATGGTGTTGGTGATCCCGGCTTGCTCCATCAATTTTACTGACACGGTATTCACGGACCCTGCCAGGCCGCCCTCCATGCTGTATTTCTGGTCATAGGTGTCTGCTTCGCTGTTCTCTGGTGTCCAGTCCTCCATATTCGTATACGACGTCCTGCGTGCCGAGACATAGTCACAAGGACTCACACCCTGCTCTAGCGCCGCCGCATATACAATGGGCTTGAAGGTGGATCCCACCTGGCGTTTGGTCGTGGCGCGGACATGGTCATATTGAAAGAACTCATGATCAATGCCACCAACCCATGCCCTAAGCGCACCGGTATGTGGGTCCATCGCCAGCAGCCCGGCTTGAAGAAATTTGAGGTGATGGATGAGCGAATCGTAAATGCTGATTTCTATTTCCTTTTCCCCCTTCCAGTCGAACACGCGTCGCGGTCCCGGCTTCTTTAGTTCCGCCATGATCTGCTGCTCGCTCAACCCCTCCTTCTTCATAGCCTTGTATAGGGGTAGCTGTGTCACATGTGCTTTTCCAATGCTGGTCAGCGTGGCGCTGTTAAGCTGACTATTGAAGCGTTGCTGTATAATGGCCATTTGGCTTCTCACGGCCTCTTCGGCAAATCGCTGCAGGCGCGAATCGATAGTGGTGTATATCTTTAACCCGTCGGTGTAAAGGTTGTACGCTGATCCGTCGGGTCGTTTGTTTTGTCGGCACCACGCAAGCAACTCAGCTTTGAGGTATGACCGAAAGTAAGGAGCAAGACCTTCGTTGTGAGAGAGCCGTTGATACTTAAGTTCCAAAGGTTTCTTTTGAAGCACACCTTTCTCTGTCGCTGAGAGGTAGCCATACTTTTCCATTTGGGCAAGCACGACATTGCGACGTTGCGTAGCACGCTCGGGATAAACGCGAGGATTGTAGCGATAGGTAGCCTTCAGCATACCCACGAGGACCGCTGACTCATCGATGGTCAGCGACTGCACAGGCTTCGAATAAAAGCGCTCGGCCGCAGTCTTGATCCCGTACACATTGTCGCCAAATGAAATGGTGTTCAGGTATAGAGCCAGAATCTGATCTTTAGGATAGATCTTTTCAAGTCGCTTTGCGATGATCATCTCCCGCACCTTGTTGATCGGCATGGAAAGGAACGCGTAAGACCTCCTTGGAAAAAGATTCTTGACCAGTTGTTGGGTAAGCGTGCTCCCACCCCCTGCCGATTCATCCTGCAGGGCCAGTGTCTTGACAAACACGCGGAGCAGACTTCTAATATCGATGCCGCCGTGCTTGTAGAAGCGTGCATCCTCAATACTGATCAGCGCATTCCGCAGGCCATCGGGGATCTGATCGGGCGCAACAGGCGATCTCTCCTGCAGATAGTATCGGCCCAGGAGGACGCTGTCGGCGCTATATACCTCGGTGGAGATTTGATTACTAATTGAACTCAGCTCCTGCTTGTCGGGAACCCGGCCAAATACGCCCATCCACACCATGGCCACAAAGGCCACGATCAAAAGTATCACGGCTGCAGCGCCATATAGCGCCCAGCGAAGTATGCCAGGCCGTTTGCTCACGACCTTCGCGACCCACGCGGTTACACTTTTAATACCCTTCCAAATGCCGATAAAGAGACTTTCCATGCTTCGTATAGCGAACTAACGAATTTGGCTCGCAAAAAACGTGCGCGTAAGTCATTTTCGGTGCTAAATGCCGCTAAAAAGAATCGGGCGTCTGAGTTTGCTTGGATTACTACCCGCGACCCGGCTCAAATCGAAAACGCCGATCGCTGGTTACGTGTATGAAATGCGCGCCGATCTTCTGCCGCAAATTGTCGATGTACACTTCGATGGATGTATCGAACAGGTAGACTTCCGATCCCCATATGTTGCATAGGAGATTCTCGTGGCTGATCGACTTACGTGGGTTCTGCGCAAGGAAGAACAACAATTCGAACTCAGGTTTGCTGAGACTGATCTCCTTGCCCCCGCTCCAGACAGAATGAGATCGTCGGTTGATGACAAGCTCTCCTACGTTTAGCTCAGGCACGCGCTTGCGGATTACAAACCGGCGCTTCAATACGGTCTTGACTTTGTAGGTTAACGCACGAAGTCCAATAATTTTTTCAATAAAATCGTCACCACCTGTGTCGAAGGCCGCTTCCTGGTAGTAGCTCTCTGATTTTGCTGTAAGGAAGAAAATGTAGGTCTCTTCGAATCGCTTCATACCGCGCAGTTCGCGGCATATCTCAATGCCGTTGGGATGGGGCATCATGATGTCGAGAATGATGAGATCCGGATTGAACTCTTTGGCAACCGCTATCGCCTGATAACTGTCCTCAAGTGTTTTTACTTTGAAGCCTTCCTTTTCGAGGTTATACTCCAATAGCTCCAAGATATCCCAATCGTCATCTATCAAAAGAACTTTACCTACCTTGTTGTCGTGCGCCACGTATAAACGAAAACCTGTTCCGTAACGAAAGTACGTGTTGCGTGTTACCCGACCGTTATTCGGTAGTTATCTGTCGGTGAAATTACTGCATGGCAAATTTCATCGCTTGCCCATGGCAACCGCCAACGCCACGGCATCCGACGTATGATCGTCATACTGCACGTTGATACGAATGTCTGACTCGATCCATGCCTGAACTTTTTCGAGGCTGCTCTTCTTGAGCTTCTTTAACACAGGAACGCCCATACGCTTAAGTGCCTCAGCATTGTAGTGTTGCTCAAGCTGTGATTTCATGGGAAGCACCATGAGCTTCTTGCCCATGTACAACGCTTCGGCTGGAGTCTCAAAGCCGGCGCCACACAATATGCCCTTACAAGCGGCCATGCTCATGGCAAACGCTCCCTTGTTTACCGGATATACCGAAAGCCGGCCGGTGTGATACGGTTTCTTCGCGTGCTTCGAGAATACCTGCCAGTTAATACCCTTGACCTTCGACAAGAGAGGAACGAGTTTTTTGTCATCGAAAGCGGGCAGGTATACCGTGTAATGATCTCCCTCGACAACCCTCGATTCGCGTATCGGCCGGCGGATCACCGGCGTAAACATATTTGAATCGTACTGTTCGAAATGAAACGAAACATATTTGTCAACAGGTGCATAACTTTTTAATACCCACTCGCCGACGGGATCGATTTTCTTCGGTTTGGGAACATGCGGAGACAACAAGGCAGTCTGGTGACTGAGTCCAACGCAAGGGATGTCGCGCTTGCGGCACGCCCATGCCGTGATGGGCTCAAAGTCATTGATCACCAATTCGTACTTGTCGACAGGAAACTTCTTTATTTCCTTGTAAACTTCCTTAGTGCTGTTGTTTTTGAACGTCTTGAGGAAGTCAATGCCGCCGTTCTTTCCAAAGAAAAAGCTAAGCCCTTTGGAATAATATTTCACCGGGTAACCAAGTTTGATATCGGCCTGTGCGCCACTGATAAAGATGTCGACGTCGCCATAAGACCGCAATACAGGTATTACATCTTCGGCGCGTGCCAGGTGGCCGTTACCAGTGCCCTGGATAGCATAAAGAATTTTCATTTTTTCGGAGATAAGAATTCGTCGACCAGTTCCCGGAATATCTCTTTATTGTTTCGGTCATCGCGAATCCGTTTGGGTAATTTAATGCGTTGCGCGACCTGATCTTCCTGGTAACGGTATATTTTCCAATTGCCGTCGTGATATTCCAATGCCGTGAGATTTTCGATCCAGTCGCCGCTGTTAAGATACGTTACTTCTCCCTTTTCTGTAACAATTTTTCTGATTTCCGGGTGGTGTATATGGCCGCATACCACGAAGTCATAGTTGTTCTCGATCGCGATTTCTGCAGCCACCTTTTCAAAATCGTTGATAAACTTGACGGCACCCTTCACGCTGTCCTTCACCCGTTTGGAAAGTGAAATTTTCTCGCGGCCCAGGCGCGTGAGCACCCAGTTTACAAAGGTGTTCAGAATGATGAGCGAGTCATATCCCATGGCGCCCAGTTTCGCCAGCCACTTCGAATACTGCATGGTCACGTCGAATACATCGCCATGGAAGATCCAGGCACGCTGGCCATTTAATTTCAGGACGATCTTGTTGTCGATCTGGAACGACCCTACGCGAAAGCCCGAAAAGCGTCTAAGCATCTCGTCGTGATTGCCGGTGAGGTAAGTGACCTTGGTGTTTCGCGTAACGAGCCCGGTGATGTGCTTCACCACTTGCATATGCGACTTGGGCCAGAATCGTTTGGAGAACTGCCACATGTCGATGATGTCGCCGTTCAGGATAAGTCTTTTGGGGCGTATTGTTTTCAGATAACGAAGCAATGCTTCTGCATGACAGCCATACGTTCCGAGATGAATGTCAGAAAGGACAACAAGATCTACGTCTCTCTTTCGCTTTTTGCCCATAGCGTGTAGGGTCACCGTGCCGGATCACAGCCCAGGCGTTGCCGTGGCTGTTGTGCTTGCTCCATCACCGCGCAGAGCTTCGCGATCGCTGACACAATAACCTGTTTACAAAGATAAGCAACCCGCACCGGTATGTTGCAACCCGGGTGATTATGAAATTGTTATGCCAACGAATGCGGCTTGTGCGCCATCGCAATCACGGCTTCACAGCACCGTTGATTGTCCTTCATATTGCTACGGCGTACTTGCACGCCATCGCAATCAGGGTGTCACAAACCGTTGATTATCCCTTCATATTGCTACGGCGCGCTAGAAATGAAAACGGAGGTATTTTATCTTCTCTCCCTGCGCAGAAAACTGCTCTTCGTAGCGCGTCCTGATGTCGTAGCACTCGGGGCGTAGCGGGTCATTATACAAATCCTGCGTCCAACGAAGGTCATAGACGTCGCTTCGTTCCTGAACGGTTTCCAGGGTGTATTCGAAAAGTCCGGTGTTATCGGTCTTCAATCGAATGTAACTGCCAGGCTTCACCAGGCGTTTATAGGCATCCAGGTATCGTGGACTCGTCAGGCGCCGTTTGATGTCACGCTTGCGAGGTCGCGGATCGGGAAAAGTGATCCATATTTCATCTACCTCACCAGCGGCGAAGAAGTTCTCGATAAGCAAAATGGGTGTCCTTAGGAAGGCGACGTTGGTGAGATTCTGCTCCACAGCAAGGGTGCTTCCCTTCCAGATTCGCTCGCCTTTGATGTCGACGCCAATGAAGTTTCGATCGGGAAATGCCTTCGCGAGATTGACGGAATACTCCCCACGTCCGCAGGCCAGCTCAAGCGTAACGGGACGCTCGTTGTGAAAAAAGGATTCGCCCCATTGCCCTTTGATCGTTTCATAGATGTCCTTGGACCGCTCGATAACGTTGCTACGCTCCTCGATGATCTTAAACCTCTCCAGCTTGCGCTTCATAGATTCTCAATTTCTGCAACCACAAATGTGCTGCCGCCCACAAAGATAAAATCGTCGTCGTTTGAATTTTGCAGGGCCTCCCGTATCGCATCATTCACATCCGCGATCACCTTGCCCCGAAGGCCAAACCCTGCTGCTGCCGTCCGAAGCTGTTCGGCCGGCAGGGCCCGCGGAATCTTTGCCTGACAAAAGTAATAAGTAGCTTCTGTGGGCAACTCGGCAAGAATGGACGTAATGTCCTTGTCCTTGACCATCCCAATCACCATATGCAAACGCTCATAGCGCTGGGCGTGAATCTGCTTAACCACCTCGCGTATACCGTCCAGGTTGTGACCGGTATCACAAACCAGCAAGGGCCGCCTGGAAAGAATCTGCCAGCGCCCTTTGAGATGAGTATTTGAAACGACACGGGTTAAGCCCTTTTGGACCTCGCCGTTGGTAATGGTCAAGCCCTTTTCACGAAGCACGTCCACAACGGCCAGCACACCCGCAAGGTTTCGTTGCTGGTAACTGCCCTGGATCGGAAGCTCCAGCGACTCAAATAACACCTGATTATCTCTCGTCACATGAAGAAGGTTGATGCCCGCATGAACGGTTTGGGTGATCGCGTAGTGCGCTGGTGCGAAAGTCAGGGGCGCATTCAGTTCACGACTGCGATGAATGAATATCTCATCCAGTGCCTCTTGCCGTTCACTGATCACAACCGGAACTCCGGGCTTGATGATTCCAGCCTTCTCGGCTGCAATCTTTTCCAGCGTGTCGCCGAGTATGTCCTTATGATCCCATCCAATGTTGGTGATGAGCGACACGAGGGGCGTAATCACGTTAGTCGAATCGAGTCGACCGCCAAGACCAGTTTCAATTACCGCGACATCTACCTTCGCTGCTACAAAATAATCAAACGCCATGGCCACGGTGATCTCGAAGAATGATGGCTCGATCAATTCGATTTGGGATTGTATTCGATTCACAAAATCCAGCACGAAAGAACGAGGAATCAGTTCGCCATTAAGCCGAATACGCTCGGTAAAATCCTTAAGGTGTGGAGAAGTATAAAGGCCCGTGTTATAGCCGGCCTCCTGCAATATCGAAGCGATCATGTGCGACGAGCTGCCCTTGCCATTGGTGCCTGCGACGTGCACCGATTTGAATTTCTCCTGAGGATCTCCGAGTGCGCGGCAGAGCCTGACGGTGTTCGTCAGGTCATTCTTGAGGGCGGCAGACCCGATGCGCTGGAACATCGGCAGGTTACTATAGAGAAACTGAACCGCGGCGTCGTAACTGTGAAACATCCGGCGGCAATACTAGTACGTCATTGCAGAAATAACTAAACAAAGAATACTATTCTGAAGGCCAGAATTCAAAGAGATCAAAGCACCTTACCTGGATACAACGCGAAACGTGATCTTACCCTCTGACTGAGCCGGCAGGTTGGATCCCTTCGGAACGAACACCAGCTGTTGAATCGCTGCCTTGAGTTTGCGCTCCGCCTCAAGGCTCAAGCCGCGTTGTAAAGGCGTGACCGAAATCACATCGCCCTGATCATCGACTTTCACCATGAACTCGTAGACCCCGTACGCGTCGTCGGGTAACGTGGGTGCCTGTACAGAAGGCCACTCAAAACCATTAAAGCCAGACATAGAAACACCGCCGCCGCCACCACCAGGCTGCCCATAGAGGGCTTTGGCATCGAGCTTTCCTTCAGGATTGCCCTTATCGCCAACCTTTCCTTTGTCGTCGCCATGATTACCGGGCTTGCCGGCCTTTTCACCCGACTCGCCGGTACCCGCCGCGGTCTGCTCTTTGGGTTTGAACACGGCTTTTGAATCGACCGTAGGCGCCTCCGGTTTCTTCTCCTCAACCTTCTTTTCAGGAACCTTCTCCGCTACTTTCTCAGGAACTTTCTCAGCCGGTTTTTCAACCGGCGGTTTCTTCTCTTCAGGCTTCTTCTCCTTCACGAGCACCGGGCTTTCCGGATCGTCGTTGCGCTCGGCAATTTCCGGCTTTGCTTCCACCGGGGTTGGTTCCGTGGCAGGCGGCTTGACTTCGGGCCGAGGTTCTTCCTTGACTTCAGGCGTCGAAGCGGGTACTTCTTGCTGTTTGGGCGCTTCAGCCTGATCGCCGTGGTTACCCACTGGCTCCGTTGGTTGCAAGTCTCCATACCCTTCCGTATCGAGGCCAAAGTTAAGCTCTACGCCATATTCCGGAAGCGGTGGATTGGGAGGGCGCCACGCAACTAGTACGAACAAGGCAACCAGGAGTACCGCTTGCAATCCGGCCGTAGTCAGGCCCGCCACGATGCGATTTTTCTTGTTCAATCGCTCTTCCTCTATCATCACCTTCAACTGCTTGCTCTGCCTGAAGAAGTCTTTCATTTTAACTGGTATTTAATGGTTAGTCGCTAATCCTGAGCTGTCAATAGTACTAACTACTAGAGTGACTCAGGACCAGTACTAATAATGCAGCACCCACAAATTATTACCGTAGTCCCCCCCCTTCATTCCATCCGCGGTGGCCTGAGCCGTCTGGTAAGACTCACCGTCAGCAACCGCCAACCGGTGAAACTTCACTTTTCCATAAGGCGGAATGATATGGGAGGTTACCCCTTTCTTGCTCAGTTTCCGGGCATAGTCCATAATGAGGTCACCGTCGATTGCGCTGGCGACAACTACATAGTATTTGCCAGAACGGCCGGTTAACGTTTCAATGGTACCTGCCGGAAGCGCAGCCGGCGCCTGAGTATCTGCCTGCTTGGCCGCTTCCTCGCGTTCACGCGCAGCCTGCTCAGCCGCCCTTCGCTGTTCTTCAGCCTCGGCAGTAGCCAATTTTTCACGCTCTCTTCTGGCCTCAAGGGCCAACTGATTCGGTCGATAGCTTACAAAATACCAGATCAATCCACCGGCCACCACCAGTAGCGCAAGGACACCTAATATCTTTGGCCAGATCGGAGGCCGTTCCTCTTCGTATGAATAGTTATAGTTCGGCTCGTAGTAAGCATTATCCTCGGCAAACTCTTTACGCTCCTGAACAGGAGGTGTTGGAACATCCAGTATCGGTTCGGGCGATGTGAAACCTGATTCTGTATTCGACGCGAAGGGTGCGTCCTGTTCTGTGCCCGGCTCCTCTCGTTTCAGCGGCTCATAGTCGATCTCGGGGAGTCCAAAGGAATCATCTGGATTTTCGATGTTCTCTTTACGTTCCTCTTCGTTTTCGTTCGTAGGTGTTGACATATCAGGGAGCTTATGGTTATTCCAAAGTTAAAATTAATCAAAGTTAAACTTAATATTTCTTCAATACAAGCCAGCCACTTTGCGTCAACCCCCCCACCGAAAATGAGTAATTACTAATTACTCATTACTAATTTCAAAAGCTCCAGGTGATTCCAGCCATCGCCTGAAATCCCCTTGCCGGATAGTTCAAAAACAACGGATACTTCGTCGACGTGATATTATTTAACTGTACGAACAGGCTAAAGCTCTGCGAAAAGAGGTATTCAGCTTTGAAGTTCAAATCAAAGGCTGCATCCAGTTTTACCGTCTTATCGGTAGCCGGATCCCACGCCTTCATTCCTCCCTGTGCGATAATGTTGGCGCTCAGCAATATCTTGTCATACACATTGTATGATCCATTGGCTGTGACCCGGTACGTCGGTCTGTGCCATGGTTCCGCCAGACTGCTGGTCTTATAGCCAAAGAAATCACCGCGCAGCATGAACTTGGCTTTCTCAGACTGTGCATACGCCATCGCAACAAAGAAATTCACGCGACGGGTACCCGATCCCTGATCGTAGACTACGTCGAACTTCGCCTGATCAGATTCGGCGTTGATGAAATAGTAGTAATTCTTCAGCGTTGCCATCGACAGTCCCGCATGTGCTGACACCTTACTTCCAAGGCGGGCTTTTATTCCACCCGTGAAATCGACTGCCTTATTCGTGTGAAAGATGGGGACACCCGGTGCGAGCCAGAGATTCTCATATGACAAGGACCGTAATGAAACCTTTTCGATACCACCTGTGAGCGAAGCAAAAACGTCGAGGGACGGTGTGATGGGATAAGTTGCTTCGATGTCCGGATAGACGTGTACATCTTTGTTATCGATCGTGTCGTTCTCGTATGCCACCTTGAATCCAACTCTTAACTTGAGGTCCTCGACTGGCTCAAACTGGAATGAAGGTGTTACCACGAAGAGGTTCCTTGCACCAACATCAACGTTTACATCTTTGCGGTTAATCATAGTGTAATCGGCGTCGATATTGATCTTTTGATCCTCGTTCAATTCATATGCCGACCTGAACACCAGGTCAAACTGCGTCTCTTTCGCGCTGAACTTATCATTGAGATGGCTAAAGCCTGCGCCGAGCTTGTATGAGAAATCTGAGTTTGATGCGTTGGTCAGGTCGCCATACAACTTGAACAGGTTGTACGACTGCTTGATCGAAGTCGGATCTACCGACATTCCTTCCGGGTAACCGTAGAAATGCGTGGTGCGGTTCTCAAATCCAACATCGCCCGACAAGGCAATCGCATCGTTGAAAGTCTTTCCAAATACGTTAATGCCAGACGAGCCACTGCCCGAATTGCGTCCGTCGACCGGGCCGCGGTCGGAGCTTTGATGATAAGCATGGGCGCCCAGAAGCTTGTTCTTGTCGCGGGTGGTGTTGTAGTATGCCTCGAGCAGCGGCGACGTATAGTTTCCGAACCCGGCACGCAAGAACCCACCGTAAACTTTTGACTCTCCCTCCTGCTTCAGCTTCAACGGACGAAGCTGCATCGTTATCGGAGGCGGCTGGAAATTTACCGACTTGAAATCGTAGGAGATTGGCGGCTTGATTGGTTCGGAAGCACGCGGCGGAATCTTGTCGAAATTCCGGTTTGCTTCTGGCAGCGTGATCTGACGCTCCGTTACGATCTTGATTTCGACATCTTCTATTTCTCCATCACCTTCCCACTCCTTCTTAGGCTTTCCTTTGTCGGTACCTTCCTGCGCATAGCCCGAGAGTGAAGTGAATAGCATGATGACCGACGCTAATGCGCCGTAGCAACCGCTTAACCGGAAGATCTTTCTTGTCGTTATTGTATAGATCATAGACGATTGAATCATCTCAAAAAAAGGTTATCGGTTAATATCCAGGGTATCTTGTTCTGCTTCGGCTTCCTTCTCCGCCTGCGCCTTTTCGATCACAGCCAACTTGACTTTTGCCTCATCCTTGATCTTTTGCTGCGGCGATCCTTCAATAAGCGACTTCAAGGTCTCCTTCGCCTGGAACACATTGTCCATAGCGACGCAGTTGTCGGCAATGAGCAGAAACGCCTTACCCACCCATTCTTCGTACGCCTCGAAATCTTTGCTCAGACTGATGAGGGTTTCATAAGATTGTTTGTATTGCTTTTGCTCATAGAATACCTGCGCGAGCATATACTTTGCTTCCGCGCCATATTCATCACGGGCAGCATTGAGCGTATTGAGGAATTCATCTTTGGCGCCATCGAGGTCACCTTTGGCAAAGGCCGTCTTACCCAAAAAAAGCGAAGCCTTGTTTTGCGCACCTGCGTTTACATTGCCTCTCTCCAGGATAAGTCGAGCATAGGTGTCCGTCGAATCATACTGCTTGAGTTGGTAAAACGATTCCATCAAACCTGACCATCCAAGATACTGGTCCTTCTTGTTCGTAGCCTGGCGCGCAAACTTTCTATAGGATGTTACAGCATTTTCAAACCTGCCCTGTCTATATTCTATCTCCGCTACACGACCAATGGATTTGCCGGCAAAACCGGACGGAATCTCCTCAGACACCTCCTGGTACAAGGGAAGCGACTGCTCGTATTCACGAAGACGGTAATGGGATTCCGCGATGTAGTACTTCGCTTCGTAGGTCTTCGCCGACTGCGGATAGCTGCTGAGGAAGCCCTTTAGCGTCACGATCGCCTTTTGATACTGCTGGTCGAAATAAAGATTCTTGGCAGTTTCAAACTCCACGTTCTCAAGTCCTTTGTTTTCCGGATTCGCAGTCTTGATCATAGCAAGGTACTTGTCGAAATCGCCCGACTTGCCTGCGAGATTCATCGCTTCCTGTAAGGGCAACAGCACTTCCTGCGCTACCGGATGCGTCGGGTACTGCTGGATCAAGGCGCTATAATCGCCAATAGTTTTATCGTATTGCTTCAAGTTGAAGAATGATGCCCCACGGCGCATGAATGCGTATGGAATGAAACGGGCGTCCGTCCCGGTTCTGATGATTTGTGAAAGTCCGTCGATCGCAGCCTGGTAGTTACCTTGCTCAATGTCGAACTGGGCCAGTTGGAAGATCGCCTCATCTCTGTACCGCGACTTGGGATACGACTTGGCGAGCTCGCTGAACATGTTCTTCGACTCCTGAAATTTACTTTCAATACCATAGATGACGCCAGACTGCAACAATACATAGTCATTGTCGGGAGAGCCCAGCGCGCGTGCCTTGTTGTAGTTCGATAACGCGTCGCTGTATTGCTTCTTCACATAGTAGCAATCGGCGATGCGAATCACGGCATCGGCATAGTTGGGAGTACTCTTGGTGCCTTTATTGACAAACTCGGTAAAGTTGGCCATCGCCTTGTCGTACTCCTTAGTATTGTAGTATGCGTACCCTAAAGCGTAGCGTGCCTTAAGAGCGATATCCGGGTCAGCGTCGGCGGTCAAACCGATTACCCGCTGATAGCTGGCTATCGCTTCCGGATATCGCTTGCCGAGGGAGAAGGCCTCACCATTCCAGAAGCTGGCAAGCGCTACGTATTTTCTGTCTTTGGGATATTCCAACGACTTATTAAAGTATGTCACGGCCTGTTCATAGTCACCTTTATTGAAAAGCTCAGATCCTTTCAGAAATGAAGCCTTCTGAAAGGCCTGATCGATGTACTGATTCCGGGAGGGCAGTGCCTCGATGTATTCGATCGCTTTGTTGTAGTTGTTACCATTCACATATGCTTGTGCCAGCAACTCGTTGACCTCCACAGCATGCGTACTGCGTGGATATTGTTGAAGATATTTTTCAAACTCGTCGATCGCCAGGTCAGGTTTGCCGGCGTCGTAGGCAACCTTGGCATATTGGAATGAACTCTCTTCCGCCAGCTTGGCATCCTTCGGATTCTTGCGCGCATAGTTAAACGAGTTGAGTGCGTAGGGCTTGTTTCCCTTCTTCAAATACAACACACCGAGATAATAAGAGGCATAATATCCAACGGTATCCTTAGCGGCCGCTGCGCGTTCGAGATAGGCGATGGCCTTGTCGGTGTCGCCTGACGAATAATTAGCGAACCCCGCTCTGAACAGCAGAGATGATTCTGCTTTTGGCGCACTGCTCAGATACTTTTCGTAAGCTTCGAGCGCCTTCTTAAAGTCGCCCTTGTAGTATTGTGCTTCCGCTACCAGGACTGCTATTTCATTTTGGTTGGCTACATCGGTACGGCTCTTGAGTGTATTGGCATACTCAAGCATCGTGTCGTAGCGACCCTGACGATAATAGATATTTACAATGAGATACGGTACGATCTTGGCATATGCAGCATTTGCTTCTGCCTTCTTGAGATCGGTTAAAGCTTCATCAAATCTGCCCTTTGAATACTCGATAAAACCAGCATAATAGTTTGCGGCAGGCGAATAGGAATTCGACAGACGTTTCACGAAGTTGAATTGTTCCAGTGCTTCATCCAATTTCTTCTGATTGAAAAACGCATAGCCCCACTTGAAGTGAGCCTGAGCTTGTTGATCCGTTGTGAGTGCGGCAAAGTCAACCTTGCGATAGTAGTTCGACGCCTTGATGTAGTTTCCCTGCGAATAGAAGAAGTTTGCAAGGTCGTAGTAAGCGGTAGCCGCTTTTGGACTGGCCGCGTTATTGTCGATAAAGTCGTCGATGAGTTTTTCGCCGTCGAGATGTCCAAGGGTCAGCGCGCTAAAAGCCACGTAGTATTCGGCCTCTGCCCTGCGCGAATCGGTTGCGGGGGCGGCCTGAAGAAATTCCGTAAACACCTGCCTTGCCGCGCCGAAGTTGGCATGGTTCACTAACTCCGTTCCGCGTCGATAAAGCTTCTCAACCGTATTTTGAGAAAGTTGGTCTTGAGCGAAGGATAACTGGAACGAGAAAACAACAACAAATAGAGCTATAAACCTGTGCATCACAGTACGTCTGGGTTGAGAGTAGAACAGTGTTCCAAAAAAATTATTGCAAAAAAGGAACCAAAAAAGCTTAAAAAGTGACGGTCTTGAAAAGGCAAGACTTCCAGGACTTAAAGTTAACGCCCTTATTATGAGATGTGCAAGTTTGTTGGATAATAAAGAATCGTTGAATTAATTCATCATTCGCCAAACGAGCTCTCTCACAATTTGCCCATCATCGGCACTTCCGGTGTTTACACCTTTGAGTTTGAGGTCGGCTTCCTTGAGGGAGGAGATAATATCGATGATCTTTGGGGTCTGGTAGACACGTAAAGCACTACTGTAGTCACGTGCTGCATATGGACTCACTTTCAGCTCACTAGATAGTCCCTTATCCGTTTTATCTCCCACCTGGCTTGCCGCCAGGAGCTTGCTGTAAAAGGAATACAGATAGGCAACAAGCGGGATTGCCGGATTCTTCTTTGTGTTCGCCTCGAAGTGATTTACAATCTTGTTCGCCATCACGTGATCGCGTTGAAGTATCGCGCGTTGCAATTCGAAAATATTGTACTCTTTGCTCACCCCAACCTGATTCATCACGTGATTGGCGCTTATGGCTTCGCCTGGCTGAAGCGAGATGATAAGCTTGTCGATCTCGTTGGCAAGTCTGTGAAGATCGTTGCCGACGTATTCACATAAGGCGCGGATCGCCTGATCTTCGATTGGAATTTTGCGCTCAGCGGTGAACTCATTTACAAACTCAGGAAGCTGGTTGTCGTAGAGCTTCTTGGTGTTAAGGGCCACGGCGAGTTGATCGATCTTTCTCCCCAGCTCTTTGCGGCGGTCGAGCGGCTTGTGCTTATGACAGAAGACCAATACGGTAGAGGGCACCTTGCGGCTCAGGTAATCGAGTAGCAACTTACTCCCTGACTCGCGATTGAGGTCTTGTATATCCTGCGCCTCTTTCACGATCACCACCTGTCGCTCAGCCATCATCGGAAAGCGCCTGGCGTTGGTGAGTATGGCAGCCATGGTAACGTCCTTTCCATAGAGCACCACCTGGTTGAATCCTTTCTCGGCCTCGCTTAGCGCGTACTTTTCGATGTAATCGGCAATGAGATCGATGTAGAACGGCTCTTCTCCCTGCAAGAAGTAGACCGGTGCATACTTGTTGCCCTTGATGTCAGTCAGAATCTTCTTTACCGCAGCATCCATCAGCTCACGTTCTTTTTATTGCTAAAGGTAATAGCGGATCCGACACCAACCAACGCGCCAGCGAAATGCGATTCCCACGACACGCGCGGATCGGTTGGCAACACCCCATAGAATACGCCACCATAAAGGATCAGTACGATCAGTGATATGATGATGGACATAAAGTCACGCCTCAGGAATCCAAAGAATATCAAAAAGAATGCGAGTGCATAGACAACTCCGCTGGCCCCGATATGATTTGCTGGCCGGGCAAACAGCCATACCAGAATATTCGTCCAAAAATACGCACGCGCAAAAACCGGCCCGCCAATCGGCTTGTAGAAAAAGAACAAGACGGCACCTAGAAACAGCATGGGCACAGTGTTCGAGATCAGGTGCAGAATGTCGCCGTGAATAAGAGGCGCGGTGAATATTCCAATCAGACCATGAAATGTGCGGGGCGCGATGCCAAAATTATTCAACGGAAAGTTGAACAGGATCTCCAGGTAGAACGCAGCCCACATCAGAAATACGAGTCTGAAAGGAACTATGGAGCTGCCAAAAATTGTCGACTCAGATGCCATAAGGTTTTCGGGTGCAAATATGAAGATTGCCCGTCAACAGAAGGCACAAGGCGAGAAAAAATCTCAAACTTTCATGGGATCCTGAATCACTGAAAGTTCCAGGTATTTCGCCTCTTCATCGGTCACGGTGTTCATACCCCAGATTCCGCCTGACGAAGACGCAATCTTCGCTGCAAGCTGCTTCAGCATTTGGTAGATCTGAGCGGCAAAATTCCGGTCCATCTTGACGAACACCGCGTCCAGCTGGCCCAGTTCCTTCATGATCGCAGCGCCGCGTTCGGCGGGCATATGCGGGTAGCTTTGGATGACCACCTTCAGTTTATCCTCAAAATCCTGCGATACCTCGTGCAAATAGGCCGCCAGGGTGTCGCTGGTCTTCTTTTGCGTCAGCGTAATCGCCTCCTTGATCTCCTTCTTGTCAATGTTCCCGTCGGCGCCCGCAATGAGAATACATACGAGTACCGGAGCTTTCAGCATTAAATCGATTTCACTATCCGTTAATTTCTCAAACTCTCTTATCATAGCATTGTTAAAACTGGTCGATTACTGCACGACTGGAATTTTACGCCAAACAACGAGAATAAATGCGCTTTCTTTCACCGAATTAGTCCCGTTTATTTCTGATGGCATATATTGCATTGTTTTGCATTTTTTTTGCCGGAAATAATGGATAGCATTCGGTCTGAATTCATTTTTTAGACTGTTCTGAATTTTTAAACGCTTCGCCAAACAACCATGTACGAGAAAGATCCGGTTAAGATCTTCGTCGTTGAAGACGATCCCGCCTACACGAAGTTCCTCAAGTATGTCCTGGGTTTGAATCCGGATTACGAAGTCGAGTATTATACAACGGGTAAGGAATGCCTTGCGAACCTGTATAAAAATCCGGCTATCATAACGCTAGACTATTCGTTGCCGGATATGCCTGGTGAAAAGGTTTTAAATCAGATAAGAAGTCAGGATCCCAACATCAGTGTGGTCATTGTGTCGGCGCAGGAGAAGATCCACACCGCCGTGGAGTTGCTCAAGTCAGGGGCCTTCGACTACATCACAAAAGATGAGGAGACGAAGGACCGGCTGCTTAACTCCATCCACAACGCGCGGAACAAGACGTCGCTCATCAAAGAGATCGATCATCTCAAGAAGGAGATCTCTGAAAAATATGAGTTCGAAAAGAGCATAATTGGCACCAGTACGGCCATCAAGAAGACTTTTAGTCTGTTGGAAAAGGCTGTTCAAACGAACATCTCTGTAAGTATTTCGGGCGAAACGGGTACAGGAAAGGAATTAGTTGCAAAAGCGATCCATTATAACTCGAAGCGGAAGAGCAAGCCTTTTGTTGCGGTAAACATTGCAGCCATTCCACGCGAACTCATAGAGAGCGAACTATTCGGGCACGAAAAGGGAGCCTTTACAGGAGCTGTGACGCGCCGCATAGGCAAGTTCGAAGAGGCCGAGGGTGGTTCGATATTTCTTGATGAGATCGGCGAAATGGATCTCAGCCTCCAGGCGAAATTGTTGCGGGTGCTGCAAGAACGCGAGGTCACGCGAATCGGCGCCAATCTCACGATCAAGCTGGATGTCCGCATCGTCGCGGCGACACACAAAGACCTCGCCGAAGAAGTGAAAGCCGGAAGGTTTCGTGAAGACCTTTACTATCGCTTATTGGGTTTGCCCATCCACCTCCCGCCTCTGCGCGATCGCGGAAACGATGTATTGCTTATCGCGAAACACTTCCTGGACAGCTTTGCTGTGGAGAATCAATTGAAAAAGTTCAAGATATCACCGGAAGCGCAGGAAAAGATCATGCAGTATCCTTTCCCGGGTAACATCCGCGAATTGAAATCGATCGTCGAACTCGCCGCTGTCATGGCCGAGGATCAGGAGATACGTCCGCAGGATATCAGTTTCACCAGCACAGCACGCATGGAGTCGTTCCTGTATCAGGAAATGACGATGCAGGAGTTCATGTACCGGATCATCCGTCACTTCCTTAACAAATACGACAACAATGTTCTGGAAGTGGCGCGGAAGCTGGACATCGGCAAGTCATCACTTTACCGCTACCTGAAAGAAATGGAAGTGGCGGGAATATAGTGATTTACAAAACAGAGCATGCGCATCGAACAATATGTACAAAAGGGCTCTTTCTACAAAGCCGTTGTAGAGGATGGGTCTGATATCATTTTCGTTGTCGACTACAACGGAAAGATTCATTACCACAATGCCTCAGTTCTTGAAACGCTCGGCTATCGATCCAATAGCCTGATCGGCAAGAACTTCTTCGACTTCATCCGGCCCGATACTGTTAACGATGTTACGCGACAATTCAAACAAAGTCAGAAGCGCACCTTTACGGAGAATGTAGAGTTTCAGTTTCTCTGCAAGAATGGCGACTTCAGATTCCTGGAATTCAATGCAATCAACCTCAAGCATAAGGAAGGCCTTGAGGGTTTCATTCTCGACTGCCGCGACATTATGCAGCGCAAAGAGAATGAAGCAGAGCTCGTCCGACTGCAAAAAGCAAAGGAGCAATTCCTGGCAAACATGAGTCACGAGATACGCACGCCTATTAACGGCATCGTGGGCATGGCTAACCTGCTCAGTCAGAACCCCAGTCCTGTCGAGCGAGAAACGTATTTAAGTGCGATCAAGCACTCGGCCGAAAATCTCACGGTAATCATCAACGACATTCTTGACCTGGCTGCCATTGAGTCAGGCAAATTGAAATTTGAGAAGATCGCCTTTAATTTGCGCGACCTCCTGCCGTCACTCATCAGCACATTCACTTATCAGGCCCGGGAAAAGAGAATTCAGGTAGATCATGTGATTGACGACTCACTCAACAAGATTTTACTCGGCGACCCGGTGCGACTCAATCAGATTTTAATCAACCTGGTGAGCAATGCCGTAAAGTTTACGCACAACGGTTCGATCAAAATCAACTGTATGGCCGAGCGCGAATCGAAGGGTAAGTGTTGGGTGAAGATCGAAGTGGAAGATACCGGTGTCGGTATTCCGCAGGAGAAATTGAATACCATATTCGAAAGTTTCAGCCAGGCCGATGCCAGCGTAACGCGCAAGTATGGTGGCACAGGCCTGGGGCTTACCATCGTGAAGCAGTTAGTCGAACTTCAAAAAGGAAACATCACGGTACGCAGCAAGGAAAATGTCGGTTCTACTTTTACCGTTCGTGTCCCCTACGCTATTGGCAAAGCTGATGAAAGGTCGGCACCGAAGAATGCGCGGGCGTTGAAGAAGGCCAATGCTGCAAAGCTTTTTGTATTGCTTGTAGAAGACAACGATATCAACCGTCTCTATGCAAAGAGCGTTCTGAAAAATTGGAACTGCTACACCGAGACCGCCGAAAACGGACTGGTAGCCATCGAAAAAATAAAGAACCAGGAGTACGACGTGGTGCTCATGGACATACAAATGCCGGTAATGGATGGCTACGAGACGACACGGGCAATCCGAATGATGGATACTCCGGCGCGCAACGTGCCCATCGTGGCCCTTACGGCAAACGCCACAAAGGCGGATGTCGAAAAGTGTATTGCTGCCGGCATGAATGATTACCTGCCCAAGCCTTTCTCACCCGACGATTTATACCGGAAACTCTTCCAGGAATTGCGTATTACGCCGAAGGAGAAGGTAAAAAAGAGACCCACGACCGGAAGCAGCAAACTCTACAACCTGGACTATTTGCGAACGGTATCTGGCAACAACGAAGACTTCATCCGCGAGATGGTCCTGACGTTCACGCAAACTATTCCGCCGGTGCTGGACGAGATGAAGGTTGCCCTCGACGGCAAAGATTGGGAACGACTCGCGCGCATGGCCCATCAGATAAAGCCCTCGAGTATTCTTTTTATTGAAGAGAATAGCAAGTACTCCACCAAATTGGACGAATTACCGGATGTGGTAAGCGATTTTGTTCGTCAATGCCGGGTGATTCTGCCAGAGCTCGCGAAGGAAGCGATACCCGCATAAGCTGAACGGCGGATGACGGTCATCGTTACCGCCGGTTTCCCACTAAAACTTTTTTCGCCAGGCCATTCGTCCGTTCTCGTGGGCTAAATGGCCGTCAATTCTCCAACGGAAAAGAGCCACCGAAACCAAAGGCTATCTGCCTCTTTGGGTTCCACTATGTGATTAATTGTTGTTCATGACGGCGACCTTCCTGTACACAACGGACTGACTACCTGTTTGTATGGACATGAAGTATATGCCGTTGGCCAGGCCGCTCACATCGATCTCCTGTGGACCGGCTGTAAAGTCCTGTTTGAGGTCTCCCGCAAGAACGGTCACGCCCCGCTGGTCGATCATACGCCAGACATATCGCCTGCCCAGCGTACCGGGTACGGTAACCTTCAAAGTATGTGAAGCCGGATTCGGATACAGGCTCAGGTCCTGCAGCTCTGCGGTCAAGGGATTGTCGTCGACGGCCGTGATGTTTTGACCTACCTTCGACCGCAGTTTTACGATACGTGTTTGTAAGATTGACCTTGCCGTGTCTGGCTTGGCCGTACCGACGATATTGTTCTGAACAAACGCAACCAGGTACAGGCTGTCGTCGTGAACGATTGGCACTTCGATTTCATAATCGATCTCGACTTTTTCCTGGTCTCCTACCACCCAACTCCGGTCTATCGTTTTGCCCTGACTGCCGAGCAGCAGCTTGCGCACAACGGGACCGTTGGTACCTACGCCACGTTCCACCAGGGCAACGTTCATAGTCACGCGATTATCAAGCGGCTTCAGCGTATCGCTATAGATAAAGGTAGCCGTTGCGCGCACCGAAGTGTTCGTCGCTCCGGGCGTCATCAGCGTGTCAAGAGAGATCGTAAATCGGGGATCTTCCAGTGCGCGACGGTCCAGTTCTTCGCTATTTATATTAGCGGTAAATCCGTTGAACACGTCCGACTGCACACCGTCCATCACCGAGTTCGGTGGCTGCGATACATTGTAGAACAACGCGCGCGCTACAGGATCCTGTGGATTGTCTAAGTTGATCTGGTCTTTTTCGCTCGTGAATGGAATGTGATATTCAATGAAAATGAAGTCCGAGGAATCCTTTCCAACGAATTGTTCCTGGTAACGGTTTTTCAGATAGACCGTGGCCTGATTACTTGCGATTGAGTTGGTGTTAGCAAAGTGTTCGACCAAAACATTCCGCGTCTTCTCCCCTACGAAGATGTCGTCGAACGCAAATCCGTTTAATATGCGGCCAGGCTGATTGTCGTCGTTGCTGCCAAAGGCAATTCTCAGGATTACCGTATCGCGCACATTGGCAGGAATCTGGTCGAGATTAAAACGTCCGTTTGTCCACGAGGTCTCGTGATCGGCTGCGACAAACTGATCGGACCAGCCAAAATTTGACTGTCCGCCGGGCTCTCCAGACAAGTTACGACTGTTGTACCAGTTAATACCTGCGCCTTCGGCGTCGCCAATGGTCTGCCAGGTAGCGCCACCGTTGACGGAGTATTGTACGACTGCACCATCGAATCCCGGCTGCGCATCAACCCAATAATTCAATGAAATCATCGGACGCTTCAGGGCGGTCAAATTCAAACAGGGCCCGATCACAAATGAATTCTCGTTGTTATAGTAAGATCCGTTATTTCCCCCCGTCCAGAAAGCGTTTGATCCGGAGTTGGCAGAACTGATGATATTCCCGTTAGGAGAACCGAACGTCCAGCTGTTGGTCGTGTCGCCCGCATTGGTCACGGCCACCCAGGTCTCCTGACCGTTTTCAAAGTTGATATGATAGGGCGCGTCGTCTGAAAGGATGCGCAATTCCTGGATATATACCTGCTTGGTGGTATCGGCACTACAGCCTGCGTCGGTGCTGATCGACAGGTTCACAGGGAACGATCCGAATGTAGCATAGGTGTGCGCCGGATTCACCGTGCTGGCGTTGGCACCATCGCCGAAGGTCCATGCATAGTTGTTGATCGTTCCGAATTCCGAACTGGATTGGTCCACGAAATGGGTAGCATCTCCCTTGCAGTAAGCGCTCCAGATAAAGTCCGGCGTAGGAGGTTTCCCCACCACAATCGTCTTGGTTGTTTTGTTGTGACAGGCTTGGTTGGTGACTACCTCCAGCGAGATATTCTTTGTGCCGGGCGCTATGTATTGGTATTGCGGCTCTGCGACATTGCCCGTGCTTCCATTGGAACCTTCGTCATACAGCCAGTTCCAGGTGACTATTGTTCCGCTCGAAAGATTGTTCGGTATGTTCGATGACTGTGTGAACGTGAGGATATCTTCGATGCAATTGTTCCCTACAGTAATGACAGCCTGGGGTGCCGAAAACACAATAAGGTCCTTCGTCAGCGTAGCGGTAGCCGATAAAGAGTTGGTGTAAATATACTGCAGCTGGTAGGTGCCCGCCAGCAATCCGTCGGTGTTGAGTTTCCACTCAGTTCCATCGTAGGCGATCCGGGTCAACAGCGCAGGCGAAATGGCCTGGAACCTGGTTGGATTCTTCCCTGTAGAGGCCGGAGGAATACCGACCAGGGTAAGATCTCCCTGGTTGGCACATATCTGAGGATTGCCCAGTGCATTGGGTCGATTGTCTTCAAGAATGAAAAAGTCAACATCAGTGACCGGGTTCACCACGGTGAGGCGCTCTGTGAAATTAACACAGGTAGTAACGGGGTCGGTATACGTATAGCGGATGGTAATCGGCCCGAATCCGGCGTTCGCAGGATTAAACTGGCTGGTACCTGCTATTATACCCGGGCCTGTAAACACGCCTCCTGCAGGAAAGCCGTCGAGGTTATCGATGCCGTTGTTTTCGGCGTACACTGCCTCAAGACCGGCCAGGAAAACAGTGGGAAGTCCGTTGATGCGGACAAATATCTGGTCTGAAACAGAAACACAAGGTCCTCCCGCATCCGGATCGTTTGTAGCTATGGTAAGCGTTACACCACCGGCCGTGATATCGGCCGGTGTGAGGGTATACACAGAATTTACGTTGTTGATGGGTGAGAATTGGGCGGCGCCGCTGCCACCACTCCATAGTACCGACGCTGTTGCTCCACCCGCCGAAGCGGCGAGACTTATGGACTCGTCTTGGCAAACTGCAAAGTCGGAACCTGCGGCAATTTGAGGTGCCTCATTGACGGTTACCTGCAAGTCGTCGAATGCGGAGGTACAGGGACCGGCACCATCATTATCATTCGTGGTGAGTCTGAAGTTGAGAATGGTGCCGACGTCGGCCGCAGAAGGCTGATAAGAAGACGTAGCGACAACGCCCGTTACACTCGTCGCAGACAGCGTACCGGTACCCGTCAACAGACTCCATAAGCCCGTGGTGGCACTGCCTCCCAGGGTACCTGAAAGGTTGATGACACCCGGTTGACAAACTACATAATTGGCAGGGACCGAAACAGTCGCGGCTCTGTTTACGGCGATGACAAGGTTATCACTAAGTACAGAACAAGGTCCTGCACCGTCGGGATCATTGGTTGCCAGTTCAAATACTACTGAGCCGCCCACGTCAGTTGAACTAACCGTGTAGGTAGCCACCACGTTGCCTCCACTGGTAGTGCTGCTGGAAAGTGTCCCACCTCCCGATATAATCGACCAGGTGCCCGACGTAGCGCTGCCGCTGATAGTGCCCACGAGTGGGATCGTTGTTGGCTGACAAACTGCATCGTCGGCACCGGCATTGACGATTGCAAGCGGGTTAACCGTAACAATAACATCCAAAGTGGGTCCATAGCATCCATTGGCCATAGGCGTAACCGTGTAGGTTACTGTACCGACAGAAGCATTTGTAGACGTGAGCGACTGACTGATTGTCGAGCCGTCGCCTGCGGAAGCTCCCACAACGTTAGGGCTAGCCAAAATGGTCCACGCATAAGTGGTACCAGGAATGCTTTGCGGGGTGGATAATAAATTTATTGTGGCGAGCTGTCCGCTGCAGATGGTAACGGGCGCAGCCGTCACCGAAGGCAGCGGCCTGACCGTTACAACGTAGTCGACAGTCGGGCCGGAACAGCCATTGTATGCAGGTGTAATGCGATAGGTAACAATGCCCACCGCATTACCTGTGTTCAGGGGAGTTTGGGTGATATCTCCTGATCCGGTAGCCGTGATCGATGAGGGGTCAATAGGGCCTGTAATAGCCGTGGTCCAGGTAAACGAGGTCGAACCGATACTGGCTGTAGGGACAAAACTCAACGCTTCGCCACTGCATATAGTTTGCGCAAGGCTCGTTGACACATTCGTTACGATAGGCACCGGCTTCACGGTCACCGTCACTGGGAAAGGGGGCCCGGGACAACCATAGGCTGACGGCGTGATGGTATAAATAGCTGTTCCGTTCGAGGTGCCATCGGTGCTGGTCAGCACTTGAGAAATCACGCTGCCCGAACCTGCAGAAGCGCCCGTTACGTTGGAACCGAGCACGGACCAGGTATAAGTAGTACCGGCGACACCGTTTGGATTAGTGATCGTCACAGTGGAACTGGATCCGGAACAAATGGTTTCGGGCGAGGCGCTCGCACTGGTCACCGGGCGGACGGTAACCACGTAGTTTATCGGTGTACCTGCACAACTGCCCACATGAGGAGTAATTGTATAAATGATGACTGCATTGGCATTGGTACCATTCTGTGGAGTATCATTTACAGCATCCGATCCGGTTGCCGAAACACCAGATAATGTTCCGATGACGATGCTCGTCCAGGTAAACGTGGTACCGGGCACAGAAGCGGTCGGAACGAAGTTCAGTGCTACGTTACTGCATATCTCCTGAATGAGTGTAGAGGCGGGGTTGGTGATGACAGGTGTAGGCGTAACAGTCACTGTTGCATCAACGGGCGGTCCACTACAGGTGCCGGATGACGGCGTAATACGATACGTTACGGTGCCTGAGGACGTGCCATCGGTTGATGTTAAAGTCTGGGCGATCACGGCACCGCTACCCGCACTTGAGCCCGATACGTTTGATGAGGAGAACACCGTCCAGGCGTACGTTGTACCGGCGACGCCGTTAGGGTTGCTGATGACGACATTCGAGGTAGAACCGGAACAGATCGTTTCCGGACTGGCGGCTGCGTCGGGAAGCGGCGTTACCATGGCCATCACGGCGTATGGCGTGCCATTGCATCCGGCAGCGCTGGGTGAAATCAAGTACGTTACAGATCCCGGATTCACGCCATCGGCGGAGGTGAGTGCCTGCGCGATCGTATTGCCAGTACCGGGGATCGCACCGTTAACATTGTTCACACTCTGAATGCTCCAGGTAAACGAGGTGGTCGGAACGCTATTGGGGTTGCTGATGGCGATGTTAGTAGTCTCGCCGCTGCACAGAGAGACGTCTGTTGCAAAGGCATCGGGTACTCTTCTTACAGTCAATGCAACCGGCGTGCTGGCCGCGATTCCGCAAGTCCCGGTAATGACGACATGATAAGTATTTCCATTCAGCGAAACGGGGACGTTATTTAGTATGAGAGTCGGCGAGGTCGCTCCGGCATACACTCCCCCGTTCGTGATATTAACGGCATTCTCCTGCCATTGATAAGTAATTCCCTGACCTACTGCGGCCACCACGAATGTCGTGCCCGAACCCTCGCAGATCGATTGGGTAACGGGTGCGGTGTTGATGACTGGATTTTGATACACGGTAAGGCCCGCACCGTTGCTTACAACGGGTGGGGTACAGCTTCCGCTAATCGAAACACGATACGAATAGTTGTTGTAGGATAATGGTACCGCTGTCAGATTCAGGTTGTTCGTCGCCACGCCGGAATACACCACGTCGTTGGACAGGCTAGTGTAAGTGACTCCACCGTTGGTACTCACCTGCCACTCATAGGTCACGCCGGTGGTGACACCGGCATTCACCAAAAAGCTGGTATTGGCATTTTCGCAAATCGTGCCGCTCACAGGTTGTAAAGTGATCTCCGGCTTTTCGTTTACCGTCAGGGTACGCGAACTGCTGTTGAAGGGCGCAGTACACGTGCCGGTCACTTCCACATAATAAGATCTTCCGTTGAAAGTCGAGGGAACATTGGTCAGCGTCAGCACATTGGTGGTAACACCGCTGTACACCCCGCTGTTGCTCAGCAACGTCGACGGACTCTGGTACCATTGATACGTGAGGCCCGTGCCGGTTGCCACCACGCTGAATTGCGCCGTGCCATCTTCACAGATGGTTGCCACCACTGGCTGCGTGGTGA
>Ga0193752_1000152_pt1 | contig 92209 bp, 72 predicted proteins | sample H1c1metaG_FD_144924 | JGI IMG/M metagenome (GOLD analysis project Ga0193752, IMG submission 144924) | Soil microbial communities from a riparian zone of the East river system, Colorado, United States - H1c1 | ecosystem: Environmental > Terrestrial > Soil > Riparian zone | place: USA: East River... | reverse complement strand
TGTCCCAGGTACCGGTCATCTTTGTTATAACCAACATACGGGAAGTATAAAAATGGAACAAAAACTGTGGCGGCATGTTCCCAAAGCCTGAACTTACCAAACAGCTTTACCCATTCCACAAAAATCCAGAGTGTGATGAACCAACCAACAACAGGTATAAATTGCCAGAAAAACCAATGTTTTCTGATACCGGTGGCTTTATGCATCTCCCATGTATTAAAGAAGGGAACCCAGGCTTTCCAGGAAGGTATTCCGGCCTTTTTAAACATGGCCGCAAGGCCTGGAGCGGGCAGCAAGACTAGTAACAGGGATATCAGAACAAGAACAGAAAGATCATGAAAACTCATTCTCAGGGTTTTAAAAATTCGGGCAAAAATACCATAATTACCATCAACCCCACTATGTATTAACGGGGTATTTGCAAAAAACAATAATGTTGCAATATTGTTAGTTGTAATAACTTAGTAATTGTTACAGCAGTTATGAATCATTTTTCTATTCGTGATATCGAAAATCTGAGCGGAATAAAAGCTCACACGCTTAGAGTGTGGGAACAACGCTTTAAATTCATGTGCCCGAGAAGAAAGGCCGGAAATCACCGGTTTTATGATAACGATGACCTTAAGTTCATCTTACGCATAGCTTATCTTTATAATAAAGGATACAAAATTTCCCGCATAGCCACGCTAACCGAACAGGAAATTCATAACCTGGCCGTTGATGTTAAATATGATCGGGAAAACCATGATATCTTCGTCAACTGGCTTATGGAAGCTTCCATCGATTTTGATCAAAAACGTTTTGAAAACATCTTTAGGACGGCTGAAAATACTCTTGGATATGAAGAACTGGTTTTAAAGGTTGTATTTCCGTTGCTGAATAAAATAGGGATGTTATGGCTTACCGGCCGGGTGATACCCGCACATGAGCACTTTGCAAGTTCTTTTATCTCCAGTCAGATGATCATTGCTATAGATAAGCTTAATGCTCCCGAACAGGATAACCCGCGTAAAGTTTTATTGTTTGCACCCCACGGTGAATACCATGAAATACCATTACTCTTCATGTGGTATCTGCTGAAAAAAAATGGCATACCGGTGGCCTACCTGGGAATTAATACCGATATCGAAGTGGTGGAGCAATATTGTTACCGGCAGCAGGTATCCGAATTGTATTTCTATATGATCACTAACCTGGTAAACTGCAATCTGTGCGATTATGTAGCGGATCTGTCGGCCAGGCTTCCAGGCAAACAGATATACTTTAGCGGATCAAATACCTGCCAGGTACGGGTTAAACCGCAAAATGTAACAGTACTTAAGTCAAGATCAGAAATTCTTTCTTTTTCGGGCAGCGAACCTGTTTACAGTTAATCAGTATATTAATCTGTGAGGATTGTCAATGTATGTCTGTTGCTTTAAGTTCTGCGCATATACCTGCCAGTATTGTATTAATCTGATCCCAATGGCTCATCACCATAAAGTGTCCGCCCTGACTTATAACATGTGTCGGTTTGATTTTTTTGAGCGGAAACAGTTTATCGTTATCGCCGTGGATATGAAACATGCGGGTTGGGTTCCATTCATTTTTCCAGTTGAATATCTGGCGGATCGACCATTTCAAGTATACCGGATCAACATTATCGCGAAAGTCATTTGCAATCTCAATTTCTTCCGGAGAATTTGCTCCTAGAAAATAATTCTGTATTGGTCTGATAGCGCTCAGCGGCCTGATTGATTTTAATGGTACTGTTGGAACCAAATATTCGGCCCTGCACTTGCCAAAAATTTTCATCCAGGTTGGAAGTTCCCGGTACGATTTCACTGAAGAGATCAGGATCACAGCCTTTACCGGAATGTGCTTGGCAATTTCAATGGCCATCATACCGCCAAAGGAAACACCCATCAAAACAGGGTTGTCATGTTTTATATTTTGGGAAAGCCTGATGGCATAATCAGTCAGTGATTCATCGTTTTGCTGCGGGATCAGCCAATCCAGGTGATTAACGCTGCTTCCCGGAATTTCAAGTTTATTAAATATTCTGTGATCGGCTCCAAGCCCGCTGAGGCAGTACATGTGCTCACCATCAGTAGCAACACGGTGGAGGTTTTCCGAACTCAGATCGTCATGTTTATTTGGGTAATACATAGGAACGCACATCTTCTGACACAATAGTTTTTCCGGAAAGTATAATAAGTCTTTCTACAACATTTCTTAATTCACGGATATTTCCCGTCCAGTTGTGTTGCTTCAAAGTATCGAGCGCATCTTTATCAATTATCTTTTTTGTGATTCCGTAGTCGGTGCAAATATCTGTCAGGAATTTGTCAACCAGCAACGGGATATCATCACGTCGATCATTAAGCGAAGGAACATGAATGATGATCACGCTTAGCCGGTGATAAAGATCAAGCCGGAAGTTTTTTTCATCCACCTCTTTTAAAAGGTCTTTATTGGTGGCAGCAATTACACGCACATCAACACTGATATCTTTATCGCCGCCTACACGGGTGATCTTACCCTCCTGCAGCGCCCGTAAAACCTTTGCCTGAGCGCTCAGGCTCATGTCGCCGATTTCATCAAGAAATAAAGTTCCGCCATGTGCCTGTTCGAATTTCCCAATCCGCTGTTTAACTGCAGACGTAAATGAACCTTTTTCGTGCCCGAATAATTCGCTTTCAATTAATTCACTTGGGATTGCCGCACAGTTCACCTCAATTAAAGGGCCCGTTGCACGGTTACTTTTTTCATGTACCCACCGGGCTACCAGTTCCTTTCCGACTCCATTTTCCCCTGTCACCAGTATCCTGGCTTCAGTTGGCGCTACTTTTTCAATAGTATCCTTGATCTTGGTAATAGGGCTTGACTCACCTATCATTTCCTCAACTTTGCTCACTTTTCTTTTAAGCACTTTTGCCTCGGCAACAAGATTCGTTTTATCCATCGCATTGCGGATGGTAATCAATAACCTGTTCAGATCGGGCGGTTTCGAAATATAATCATAAGCCCCTTTCTTAACTGCTTCAACAGCAGTTTCGATGGTTCCATGACCCGAAATCATAATTACCGGAACATCCGGATTAGATTCCCGTGCCTTGTCAAGAAATTCAAGCCCATCGAGCTTCGGCATCTTTATATCACAAAGAACCACATCATAGCTTTTTTCACGGAATTTCTTTAAACCTTCTTCCCCGTCTCCTGCCTCTTCAATTTTATAACCTTCATAAGATAAAATCTCGGTTAATGTTTTTCGGATCGCTTTCTCATCATCAATAATCAAAATGTTAGACATATGTTTTAACAAACTTTTGTATGGATTCGTAAATTTTTCTGCTCCCATTGCTTAGTTAAACTGAGCAACCATATATGCAATTTAAGCTGTTACTTACGGCGCTGCCGGCACTTTTTGTGTTCCTTCATGGAAGTTTCTTGTTGCCAGGTCAGCCTAAAGAAGCCTTGCAACCGCAAAATAATACTTTATTTGAGCATGTAATGGATATTCCGGTTCCGGTCGGATTCGAAAGATCTGTGTCAGGCCCTCAAACTTTCAGTACCTGGCTGCGAAATATACGACTGAAACCGGATAATATTGTCTATCTGTTTGATGGAACGCCTAAGAAGAACCAATCCGCGCAGTTTGCAGTGCTTGATATTTATGTGGGGCCAAGAGATCTCCAGCAATGCGCTGATGCAGTTATGCGACTCAAAGCTGAATATCTTTACAGCCAGCGGAAATTTAAGGAGATAGTATTTATAGATAATGCGGGTAAAAAGTATACCTGTCCGGAATCGCCGGATGCCCTGGCTTTTGAAAAATACCTGGAAAAAGTATTTAGTTATTGTGGCACAAGCTCTCTGGAAAAACAACTACAACCCGTAACCCGGTTTAGGAATATCGAAGCTGGTAACGTAATCATTAAAGGAGGTTTTCCGGGACACGCAGTATTAGTGATGGACGTAGCTGTTAATAAGTTTGGCCGAAAATTGTACCTGCTAGCACAAAGCTATATGCCCGCTCAATCTGTTCACATACTCAGAAATCCGCGAAATAAGTTATCACCCTGGTACGATGCCGATGATCTTTCTGATGTTATAGAGACTCCGGAATGGACGTTTTTGAAAACGCAACTGAAGCAATGGTAATTAATGTTGAAATGAACTTAACATGTATATTAATTTGAAATTCAATATAATAACAATTTTAATTTTACTCTTTAAATTAAATAGCGAAGAAATTTTTGCCGATTGCTTGCAGATTCCCGGATTGTATTTTAATTTAGTATTGTATCTATTGAAAAACACATAATCCAAAATCAAAAAAAATACTCCTATGAAAACACAATTACACATCGAGTCTACGCCGGTTGTCAGCAGAACAATTGTTAAACTTGCACTTTTAGGCGGCATTACTTTAGCACTTGTTTATGGGATCCTTATGGTTTTCGTTAATGCAGTAAAGATTTTTGAATAAGAGAGTGACCTATTTATAGTAAGCAATTCAGTAGAGCCGGATTTATTCCGGCTTTTTTTATAAAAAAAATCCCGGAAACGCTTTCAGTATTCCGGGATGAGGCAACTATAAAATGATAAACATTATTTTCTCTGATACATCACTTCCTTAACCAGCTTAACGGTGCGGCCTACATCAGGCAACGCAAGGGCAACAAGGTTCGGGGCATAGTGTAAAGGCGCATCTGCAGCGGTTATCCGACGAATCGGTGCATCCAGGTAATCAAATCCTTCTTTCTGTATTCTGTAAGTTATTTCCGAAGAGATAGAAGCGAATGGCCATTGCTCTTCAACTATTACCAGCCGATTTGTTTTTTTCACACTTTCGAGGATCGTCATCCAGTCTAGCGGGCGGATGGTTCGAAGATCTATCACCTCTGCGCTTATTCCTTCTTTTTCAAGTTCGGCAGCAGCGCCAAGGGCAACCTTCATCATTTTATTGAAAGAGACGATCGTCACATCTTTCCCTGCTCTTTTGATATCAGCCTTGCCGATCGGAATGATATACTCTTCTTCCGGTACTTCTCCCTTTTCCCCATACATCACTTCAGCTTCCATAAAGATTACGGGATCGTCATCACGAATCGCAGCTTTTAGTAAACCTTTGGCATCATAGGGATTTGAAACTGAAATAACTTTCAGGCCGGGAATATTGGCGTAATAACTTTCGAAAGCGGTAGAGTGTTGTGCTCCCAATTGGCCGGCAGAGCCATTAGGACCTCTGAAAACGATGGGGCATCCAACCTGTCCTCCACTCATTGCCAGCATTTTAGAAGCGGTATTTAAAATTTGATCTAAAGCCAAAACAGCAAAGTTCCAGGTCATATATTCAACAATCGGACGGAGACCGTTTTGAGCCGCGCCCACTGCCACAGCAGTAAAACCCAGTTCTGAAATGGGGGTGTCAATCACTCTCTTGGGACCGAATTCATCCAGCATTCCCTGGCTAACTTTATATGCACCGTTGTACTCGGCAACTTCCTCGCCCATCAGAAAAACGCGGTCATCTTTTCTCATTTCTTCATTCATAGCCTCACGAAGCGCTTCACGGTATGCAATTTGTCTTGCCATTAGATTGTAAAATTTAAGTTGGGCAAAATTATCGGTTGAACACCAGATAAACAAGAACTGAATATGATTTATAGGATATTACAAAGGCTCAGTTTTTATTTGACAGGCTTCCGCGGCAGTTTTTCGTCCCGCTGAGCCGTGTTATATACAAAGGCTGCAATAATGGTTGCTGCTTGCTTAAGATCGTCCGCCTGTAAATGGTCATATCCATCCATATTGGTGTGGTGAGTGCGAGTATTGTATTCCATCGGATCCTGGATAAACTGGAAACCGGGTAAGAACACACCATCGAATGCCTGATGGTCCGTACCCCCGGTATTCTGAAGTGTCACCGTGGTTGCGCCAAGATCATTGAATGGAGCCAGCCACTGTTTGAAAATATCCTTCACTCCTTCATTACCTTGTAAATAGACACCGCGGATTTTCCCTGTTCCATTATCCAGATTGAAGTAACCGGAAAGCTTATCGCCATCTTTGTTAAATCTGCGTGGTGCCAAAGTAGTGTCCGTGAAATGATTTTTCACGTAGTTACGTGATCCGTGCAGGCCCTGCTCTTCCCCGCCCCATAACGCAATTCGTATAGTCCTGCGTGGTTTAACATTGAGCGTTTTGAGTATTCTTACAACTTCCATCATGACCGCACAGCCCGCGGCATTGTCCGTTGCACCATGTGAGGCATGCCATGAATCAAGGTGTCCGCCAAGCATTACCAGTTCATCCTTAAGTTTCTTGTCGGTGCCCTTGATTTCGGCAACAACATTATATCCTTTTGTATCATTGGTTATAAAACGAGATTTAACTTCCACTTCAAGTTTAACAGGAACATTTGCCGCAGCCAGTCTGTAAAGACTCATGTATTCTTCAAAGGCTATAACCAGGTCAAGGAAATTGGCCGGGGCTGCAGCTGAATAAGCACCACCGCCCTGTGGGAATATCGTGCCGTCACGACCACGCGGCGATGTGCTGATAATTGCTATGGCGCCCTCTTTAACGGCCATCTCTTTTAGTGTGTTGGGATTTACTCCCCCACCGGCACCAGGTGCAAATCGCAGGTCACGCGGAGCTCTTGCCGGTGCATTTTTTGGATCATAATCTGCCAGTTTTTGAAGTTGTTCGTCCGTATAACGGGAAGCATCAGCCGTATAAGTCGGAATTAGTGTATCGGTTCTTGGCAGGATGATGATCTTACCTTTCAATTTGCCTTCAAAAGATTTTAATTCATCGTTATTTTTGGCGGTCAGTAAAAGCAGATCTGCAGTTTGCAAGCCATTCGTACTACCAGTCCATGTCTTTGGAAACATGATCAGTGGACGGTAATAAGGAGCAGTCATAGCCAGATACGATTTCTGAAGCTCCCAGCCTTTACCCCATTCGCCCCATGGTTCAAGATTGGCATTTTCCAGCCCCCATCCTGCCAGTGTTGTCTTTGCATAATTTGCCGCTTTAAGGTAACCCGGTGAATTCATTAATCTTGGTCCGTTTACATCAGTTAGCTGAAAAACGATATCCATCACTTTGGAATTTTCCAGCCCCTCTTTCCGGATCTTTTGCATCATGTCCTGGTCAATCTTTTCCTGGGCAAATGCGAATACCTGTGAGGCAATAAATGAAATCGAAATAAATATTTTTCTCATGCAGTAAGATTTAGATGGGCCGGAAGTTACATTTTTTATGATCTTACAAAAACGTTTTATTGCAGCTCCGATGCATATGTTTTTTAAATGCATCTGTTCAGTTGGTTGCTAGAGTTTAAAGTTCCAGGTAACTGCAGGAATTATGGGAAACAAAGACACCTTTAAAGCCTCAATTTCAAGTGTGCCTGAGGTTGCGCTCCCAGTCTGGTCAAAATAAATAAAATAAGGATTGAAACGGCTGTACGCATTGTAGATACTGAAGATCCAGCTTGTTTTTAATTTCTTATTCTGGCTGTTTTGCGGCGTCAGTGTCGCCGATAAGTCGAGACGATGATAAGCGGGTAAACGGTACTGATTTAGTTTACTGTATTCCTGGGTTAATACGCCGTTTACGATATAAAAACGTTCGGGTAAGGTAGTTGCATTACCAGTACCATAAACAAACACAGCAGAAAATTTCCATTTTTTACTGTGTTCATACATTGCAACAACAGAAAGATCATGACGACGGTCGAATTTTGCATAATAGGTCTCGCCTCCATTCAGCTGCGGAAACTTTCTTTTTGTCCAGGACAAAGTATATCCTACCCATCCAGTCAGTTTCCCCCTTGATTTATTTATAAAAAATTCTGATCCATAACTCCAACCCCGTCCAAAAACAAATTCCTCCTCAGGATCTGTTAGCGATGGAGTATAACCTTCACCATATTCAATTTGATTTTCCATGTTTTTGTAATACACTTCTACAGAAGTTTCAAAAACATTGTTATCGAAATTTTTAAACAACCCAATAGCATATAGCCAGCTTTTTTGTGGTTGAACCCGATATGTGCTCGGTACCCAAAGATCAGTGGGAAGTGTTGATCCCGCATTGCTGACCAGGTGTATATACTGCAGATTTCTTGACACGGCTGCCTTAAATGAAGTTTCTTCGTTTATAGCATACCGTAAGGTGAATCTCGGTTCGGGACCACCATATGTTTTTACTATTTCCCGGTTATAAACAATACTGTCGGTCCGGTTACCATTAACATCTTTCTCGTAACGGGTATGTGGACCGAGTTGACTGAATGTACTAAATCTGAGACCGGCATTAATCTGCAGTTTATCGCTTATCTCCCAATCGTCCTGCAGATATAACCCCGTTTCGAGCGCATATTTCTGATTGATATTATTTGGTTTGAATTCATTTTCACCCTGCCGGCCACTTAAAACGTTCGGGATAAACGTGTGATAGGTCGCAATTCCGCCAAATTTTAATTTATGCTGTGGAGCCGGATAATAATCAAAATCAAGTTTCAAACCAACATCCCTGATGCCGGAAGAAAGTTTGATCTCAAAATCGTTCTGAGCAGCACCGAATGAAAAATTATAGCTATTATAAACCGCGGTAGTATTGGCAAACAATTTCCGGTTGAAAACATGGTTCCAACGCAAGGTACCCGTAGCGTTACCCCAGGGTATATCCGCCTTGAATGCCCGTTCGGAGTTTCTGAAAGTAAAAACATCCCGTCCAAAATAGCCACTGAGATAAAGCCTGTCCCGGTCAGAAAATTTATAATTCACTTTCGTATTCAGATCATAAAAATAGTAGCCCGACCCGTAGGCCTCACTTGATTTGGGAATGAATGGTTTTGTCAAAACATCAATATATGTTCTTCTGCCCGAAACGATAAAAGAAGCCTTGTCTTTTTTGATGGGACCTTGTATGGAAATTCTTGAAGCGATGAGTCCAAGTCCCCCATCGACTTCCATTTTTTTCATATTGCCTTCCTTCATCGCCACATCGAGTACCGATGAAAGCCTTCCGCCATATTGTGAAGGCATTCCACCTTTAATAAGAGCAGTATTTTTGATCGCATCGGCATTGAAAATTGAGAAAAATCCAAACAGATGCCCGGTATTATAAACGATGGCATCATCGAGCAGTATCAGGTTTTGATCGGGCCCTCCGCCACGAACGTATAGACCGGTATTGCCTTCGCCGGCGTTTCGCACACCAGGAAGCAGCTGGAGCGTTTTGAGAATATCTGTTTCTCCCATCAGAACAGGTACTGATTTGATCTGATTGATAGAAAGATCTATCCTGCCCATCTGGGAGCTTTTGACATTGGCATCTCTTTTTTTCGATGACACGATGACCTCTTCGAGATAGCCCTGCTGCACCATTTCGAAATTGAACTGAATGTTACGGGTAAGATTTACTTCTATCATTCGAGCCTGGTATCCGGCGAATGATACGATAATCTGGTAATTGCCTTCAACGAGAGTAATGGAATAAAATCCAAAATTATTAGAGTTTATACCCTTACCCTCACCGGAAACAGTTAAAGATGCGCCTATCAGTGATTCGGATGATAAAGAATCACGGACATATCCACTAAGAGTATATTTGTTTTGAGCAATCCCGAATGCTGAGAACACTAATAGGAACAAGCAAAAAAATATCCCGAATTTATAGATGAACAATTGTTTCATTTGATCAATTCAGCTAAAAATCAGGCAATACCGCAGTTTGTCTGGTACTTATTTTTTGTATTCAAGTGAGTCCTGTGTACTCCCACAGGTGAGCATATGTTCTCCGAAATATGGATTCCGGATATTGGCCTCTTTACTCAGCCAATATGCGCCTTTATTTTCAAATGCCATGGGACAAAACTGGTAGTAAACTTTTTCTCCCTGATATTTTACTGTGCGGGTAAGGCTCCATAGTGCATCTGAGATCATTTCGAACTCCCGTCTTTTATCCTCTATGTTCTTTTCTCCTGCCAATCCCAGCGCAGAACCTGTGATGGTTCCTGAAAAATTTTTGGCAGTTTCCTTTATCACTCCGGTTGAATCGCCGTCAATTTCATCAACTTTCAGGCTGTCGGCAGCTTTGGCGAGCTGTGCGGCTGCAGCGTTGACTTTAAGAGTATCGCTTTCAACGAGTGCATCTTTCACTGCAAAGTAAGCGTTAAGCATGGTATCAAAAGATGCATTGAACGATCCGGAGTTTGAGCCCATAGCAAGAGGTTTTGGCTTTTCTGCTCTCGGTTCGTCTGGTTTTTTTGCCAGGATCCGGTATGCAGCAAAACCTGCAATTGCAAGAACAACAATGATTAAGATCAGTCTTTTCATTTACCTCAGGATTTTCGTAAAGTTAATGGTTTCAAAATAATAGCACAAAAAACACATGGACCTGGCCGTTTAAATTCATATTCCTTAGGTGTTTATCAGTATTTTTGCAAATTCTTACAGTAAAGCCGCCCGCATCATCATTTGCGGCTGGGCTTATTTGCTACTTTGCATATTTTTAATTGCTAATTTGTTTTATGCTCGCAGGATTAACTAATGTGACTTTTGAATTTGGAGCCCGGGTTTTGATAGAAAATGCCACCTGGCACATTCAGCCAAACGAGCGGATCGGACTGATAGGTTTTAATGGCACAGGTAAATCAACCTTATTAAAATTACTTGTCGGTCAATATATGCCCTCTGAAGGAACTGTTGAACGAAGCAAAAGTACTTCAATCGGGTATCTGCATCAGGATCTGCTGAGTTTTGATACTGACGATTCTATTTTTGATGTGGCCCTCGGAGCTTTTGAAAAAGTGCTGAAACTTGAACACGAAATCGAAGTGATTGGTAAACAACTCGAACAAAGCGCGGGTAAACCGGAAGAAGAGACTCTGTTGTTGCAATACACCGACAAATTGCATGAGATGGATACCCTGGACGGCTACAATATCCATCACAAAACGGAAGAAGTGCTGCAGGGACTTGGATTTCCAAATTCAGATCTTAAACGACCGTTCCGGGAATTCAGCGGGGGATGGAGAATGCGGGTACTTCTTGCCAAAATGATCTTGCAGGAACCTGATCTGCTATTGCTTGATGAGCCGACGAATCACCTTGATCTTCCTTCAATAGAATGGCTTGAAAAATATTTGCTCCATTACCAGGGCTCGGTGATAATCGTCAGCCACGATAAATATTTTCTGAACCGGATGGTAACCAAGATTGTCGAAGTATACCAGCGCGAGCTTCATATTTATGGCGGCAATTATGAATACTATGAAACTGAAAAAGAAATGCGGGTTGAATTGCAGCAACGCGCTTTTGAAAATCAGCAGGATTACATAAAACAACAGGAAAGATTTATCGAGCGTTTCCGCGCAAAGGCCTCAAAAGCAGCTGCAGCGCAAAGTGCGATGAAAAGGCTTGATAAGATGGATCGCATAGAAGATGTTCAGATTGAGCGCCCCGATCTTAAAATTAATTTCCAGGTTGATAAGATCCCGGGAAAAGTATTGTGTGAACTCAAACACATCAACAAATCCTTTGGAGATAATGTGATTATCAGAGATGCTTCTGCTTATATTGACCGTGGTGACAAAATTGCCCTGATCGGCGCAAATGGCAAGGGTAAATCAACGTTGTTACGCATTATTGCGGGTGTGGAAAGTTATAACGGAGACAGGAAATGGGGGCATAATGTTGAAGAAAGTTTCTATGCACAACATCAGCTTGAAGCTCTGAACGTTAACAAGACCGTGATAGAGGAGATGAAGGAATGCGGTAGCCAGCGTACCGACCAGGAACTGAGAACCCTGCTTGGTTGCTTTCTTTTTAGCGGCGATGATGTTGAAAAAAAGATCAAGATTTTAAGTGGTGGTGAGAAAGCAAGGGTTGCGCTTGCTAAAACTATTGTAAGCAAGGCAAATTTCCTGATGCTTGATGAGCCTACGAATCACCTTGACATGCACTCCTGTGACTTGTTGATCGGCGCTCTGAATAAATATCAGGGCAGTATAATTCTGGTTAGTCACGACCGTTATTTTGTTTCAAAAACGGCCAATAAGATCTGGGAAATCGTTGACCAGGAAATAAAAGAATTTAACGGCCCCTACGATGAGTGGGTTGAATGGAAAGAGCGCATGAAGAAATCCCAGCAGGCTTCCTCAAAATCCGATTCAAAAAAAAAGGATGATAACGACTCCCGCAAACAGCCTGTAGCGGAAGTTGTAAAAAAAGAAAATACACCAACGCCCCCTGTCAGCAAGGTTTCTGCGCAGCCTCAGGCTCCAATTAATAAGGATGCGAAGAAAGAGTTGCAACGACTGCAAAAGCTTTTCCAGCAACTGGAAGAAAAACTTAGTGAGCTGAACAAAATGAAAGCAAAGTCTGAGGCAGATCTAGCATTGCCTGAAATTTACTCTGACAGGAACAGATTTGTAGAAGTTGAATCTAATTATAAGAAAACAACGCAGGAGCTACTGGTCCTGAACACCGAATACGAAAAAATATTTGAAAAAATAATGGAACTTGAAACAGAACTAGGTGTTAATAACTAAACATTTTCTGATCCATTATTCTGAACCGAAAAATTTTTTATCACTGAAAGCAGTGCCGGTATACCTGTTTGTGATTGTTATTTTTTGCCTGAATTGTTTTCAGGGAATAGCACAGGATATTAGGGTGAGGCCTAAAATTGGAGTAGCGCTTAGTGGTGGCGGAGCAAAAGGCCTTGCTCACATAGGTATCCTGAAGGCGATTGACAGTGCTGGTCTTAAAGTGGATTTTATTACGGGTACCAGCATGGGTAGTATTGTTGGCAGTCTGTATGCTGTTGGTTATTCCGCGGACTCAATTGAGAAACTTGCCCGTAAGATTGACTGGGATATTTTATTGTCGAACCAGGGATCACTCAAAGCCCTGGTCATGGGCGAGAAAGATGAATATAGCAAATATGCGGTTGAATTACCCTGGGTGAATAATAGCTTCCGGTTACCCAGCGGTGTGCTGGAGGGAGAAGAACTCTGGCTCAAATTTTCTGAATTATTCTTCCCGGTTTATAATATAAAAAAATTTAATGATTTTTCTATACCGTTTAAATGTATTGCGGCAGATATAGCAACCGGCGAAACCATTGTGATGGATAGTGGTGAGATTGTTACTTCCATTCGCGCAAGCATGGCGATACCTTCTGTTTTTACTGCCGTTGAATACAATGGCCGTAAACTGGTAGATGGTGGTGTTGTACGCAACTTCCCCGTTAGAGACGTTCGTGAAATGGGCGCTGATTATGTGATAGGCAGCAACGTAGCGCTTGGATTGTTGCCGAAAGAGAAGGTCACAAATGCCTTTCAGATCCTGATGCAGATCGCATTTTTCAAAGAGTCGGAAGACAATAAGAAAGAAGTGCAGGCAACAGACATGTATATTGTACACCCGATAGAAAATTACAACGCAGCCAGCTTTAACCGCGCTGAGGACCTGCTGAAAATTGGCGTGGAGGAAGGAAGAAAAATGTATCCGGCTTTAAAGAAACTTGCTGACAGCCTCAACAGGATTTATGGCCCGGCCGATATTTCGAAGAAAAGACTCCCTGTTATTGATTCACTTCGTATCTCAGAGATCGAGATCAATGGCTTGAATAAAACAACAAAAGAATTTTTTCAGCACATGATGGGTTTTTATAAGAACAGGTTTTATACATCAGCCCGTTTATCAAACATGGTACGTAAAATTTTCGGGACGCGGTATTACAGCCGGATCACCTATAAACTCGAGGACCTGCCTGACGGATCAGTCAAGATTGTGTTTGATGTTGTTGAAAACCCAAGATCATTTGCAAAGATCGGCATACACTACACTCAGTTTACAGGTATCGGATTACTGGTGAACCTTACTTCCCGGAATTTTCTGTTGCCAAATTCAAGAAGTTTAGTCACGGCAAATCTCGGAGAAACTTTCAGAGCCCGTGCCGAACATCTCCAGTATCTCGGAAGAGGAAAGAATGTTGCGCTTATACTGGGAACACAATACGAAAGATTTGATCTGAATACTTACCAGAACTACAAACGTGACGGACTTTATAAAATGCATCTTTTTAAGGCCGATTCAAAAATGCAGTACTCGACCAGCCGCAAATTTACAGTCGGAGTTGGTACCCGATATGAATGGATTAATTATAAACCTTCGATACGGTCCAGTTTCGAGCTGGACGGGAAAAATGAGTTCATAACTTCATATGGATATTTAGGCGTAAACACGCTGGACAGGGCAATATATCCGCGCCGCGGATGGAAGATAGACGGTGAATTTGGATTTGTTTATAACCAGTCACCAAAGATTACTTACTATTCAGATGGTGTACCTGTTGGTAATCTTGATTCATTCGGAATCAGCTACTCCAATTTTCAGCGAGCTGTTCTTAACGTTGATGCCTATGCGACACTTAGCAGGCGTTCTACCTTCTTCACCAAATTCCAGGGGGGCATAAACTTTGGTTATAATCAGAATATCCTGAGTGATTTTATTGTTGGAGGAATGTATAATATATTCCGGAACCAGATCGTTTTCGCAGGTCTGGAAGAAGCGGCAATTTACACCCCGAGTGTTGCGGCTTTGCAGATTGGCTACCGGTTTCAATTATTTAATAATCTATTCATTATTGCAAAATCAAATGGTCTTATAAACAATTTTGTGAGTATAGATAATGTATTACAGCGCCCGGCATTTCTATCCGGACATGCTCTGACTATGGGCTATAATTTTGCGTTGGGGCCGCTGGAAGTAAGTGCCGTTTACTGCGACCAGTCAAAACGCATGCAGTCTGTTATCAGCCTGGGTATTTCCTTCTGAAGATTCTATCTGTTCCCGGCTCTTTATAAAATCGGTTATAAGATAGGTGATCAGTTTTCCGGTAGTTTCGTTTTTTCTTCCATCACTTAATTGTACGGCTCCTTCACAGATATGCAGGTAAGCGCATTTCAGATTCGTTGCAGCGAAAGTTACATATTGACGTGCGTCACGGGTCGAAATTCCGCTTGGGGTTTCTGCGCTGGACAAGACACCTTCAATGCAATCGAGGTCAAGTTCGATGCCGGTAAAATTATCATCCATGTAAGATGTTGCATGCGCAACTGCCTGAACAAAAGTTCTTTTTTCCCGGATAAAAATATCTTCATAGGTAATAAAGTCCATGAATGGATTGTTTGCAATGTCTAGCCAGATATTCTGAGGAAGATAATTTTCATGCAAACCTATAACGCAGTATTTTTCCAGGTAACCATCTTCTTCTGCATATCTGAAACCGTTGCCGCTGTGTCTTCCTTCTATGGGTCGGAAATCAGAATGGGCATCCAGATTCAATGCATTGATTTGTGCCAGCGGAATTAGTCCCATTTTATGCAGCCCCTTGGCCGAACCCTTTATCAGCGGGTATGCGTTATTGTGTCCTCCGCCAATTGCGACAGGGATTTTATTTGAAGTGGTAATTAATTTAACAAGAGCTTCCACTTCGTCATCGATAACCATTACAGCATGCCGGTACGCATCGAGTTTTTCCTGGTGTCCGTGAGCATTTTGTTCAATGAGAAATTTGATATCTCCAAAGTCAAAATGACCAAGGAGGAGGATGTCGGACCCGTCAAAAAAATCATTGCTTTGAATGTTCAGAAATGCAGAAAGGAACGGTGTCCAAATCGAATCTGTTCCCCCTACTCCTTCATTTGCACGAACACCGATATCCTCAGGGATACCGAAAATCACATACCGGCATCGTGAATCTGAAAGTATTTTATCTAAATCATTTCCGGTATCGGCGCAATGTATTTCCTCTCCGAGCTTTGTTTCAAACCGCCGGATTTTGGTATGATACAATATATCCTGTTTGTTATAAAACTTAAAGTGTTTCAAGAAGATAGGTTTTAAGTGATAAATTTAAGGAATTTTGGTAAAGTGGGGTGGATCTCCTGATCCGCCCACTTGTGGAGTGGATCTCCCGATCCGCTCAGTCTATTCAGAAGCCTGATTAATTTCACTACCAAACAGCTTTGAAAATCAACGAACCTGGAGATTCATTGCACAATTTCCCCCCCAATAAAAACGCTATCTATCAGGTTCGAGCCAAAGGAATACGGTATGTAAGATAAAGAAGGAATAGGTTTCGTAATTATGAGATTAGCTTTTTTCCCACAGGTAATGCTCCCCGCCTGGTCCTCTGCTCCCATAGCATAGGCTCCATTCAAGGTAGCTGCGTTGATGGCTTCTCCCGGTAATAATTTCATTTGTATGCAGGCTAACGCGACTATAAAATTCATATTTCCACTCGGCGATGAACCCGGATTATAATCGGAAGCTATGGCAATTGCACACCCGGATCTAATCATCTGACGGGCTGTTTTTACCTGCATTCCAAGGAAAAATGCGGCACCGGGAAGCAGCGTTCCTATCGTGTCTGAACCGGACAGTTTTTCGATTGTTGAATCGTTCATCATTTCAAGATGATCCACTGAGACGCATTAAGCCTGATCCCGGTTTCCACACCACCTGACAGGTTCAGCTGATTAGCATGGATTTTTGGTTTGAGGCCAAAACTCATGCCTGCCCTGCAGACTCTTTCGGTTTCATCGGGTGAAAAAAAACCATCTTCACAGAAAACATCGATATAATCAGCCAGATTTTCGCTTGCGATTACCGGCAACATTTCATTAATGATCAGATTGATATATCCTTCATGGTCATCCTTAAATGCTGCAGGATAAGTATGAGCCCCCAAAAATGTAGAACGGATGATCATCGGACTTTCATTCTTTAACCTTTGAATCACACGTAACATTTTGAGTTCGGCATCCACAGTTAATCCGTAACCGCTTTTAATTTCAACAGCTCCTGTACCCTGAAGAGCGATCTCCTTTAACCTGGAAGAAGCAGACGCAAACAAGATATCTTCCGGTGTTTCGCTAAGGATCCTGGCGGAGTTTAATATACCTCCGCCTTTGGCTGCAATTTCAGCATATGTTAGCCCCTGGATCTTTTCAACGAATTCATTTTCACGGCTACCGGCAAAAACCAGATGTGTATGGCTATCGCACCAGGCCGGCAAAATATATTGACCGCTGACATTTACCACACCTGCTTCAAATGAATCGATTTTTGTGGGACAGTCGTCCATAGGGCCATATTCAATTATTTTATCATCTTCAATTAACAAATAGGCATTGTCGATGCAAGGCAAAATTGCTAAGTTATCCCGCCGAAGCAGTTGATTGCCTGTTCTGCAATTAACAAGCTTTTTAATATTTGTAAATATTGTCTTAGCCATTGATCGGTTTTTATTTCAGCTTTTGGAGCACCAGCATCTCCTGTTCGTAATCATACTGCAAATCTTCATGAAGTGCGCCAATAAGTTTTTCTAATTTTTTTTGCTGACTCGTATAAATATTTGCAAGAACAACGCTTTTGTTTAATGGGATACCTGCGTTCTTAATTTGCCTGCAAAAAAATATCAGCAACTCAATTTCGGCTGTTTTGCCTGATATGTATCTGATATGTTTGTTTGTGAAACGCAGGATTTTCCGTAACATTTTTTTTGTATAGTAAACATTCGATTGATTAATCTCAGCGAACATCTGTTCCATTTCATTTTTAACAGAGAGAATATATCCTGCTTCATCGCCGGCTTCAAACAAAAGATAGGTTAATAGTTCTTTGTTTTCCTTTTTGAATTTTGCCAGCCTCAGGCAGATTCCGCTAAGTTTAGCTGGTGTAAGGTGCAGTAGTTCATGCTTTATATCCTGGACAGTTGCCGCTTTCATTTAACTATTTTAATTCTGATAGGTATAACACAGATTATTATTGGTTTTACAATAATTTACGGGAAGTTATTGAAAAGATAATGTCCGCAAGATTTTGGTCGTTTAACTGAAAATATTTTGTCGTTTACGGTAAAGCTTTTATCACAAATGGTAATAAGCAGGCATATGGCATAGTTTTTATGTTGAGAAACACAAATAATTCACCGAATGGAAGTTCCGGACTTTGCAGACCCCTCGATTTGGATCAGTTTACTTACATTGACCTTTCTGGAAATTGTATTGGGTGTTGACAATATTATTTTTATTTCCATCATTTCCGACAAACTTGAGCCGGGCCAGCAAAAACGCGCAAGAACGATGGGTTTGTTGTTGGCTATGGCTTTTCGCATACTACTACTCCTGGCGATAACCTGGATCATGCGGTTGACCGAACCTTTATTTACTATTCCATTTATAAAAGCTGAAGGAAAACCGATCGGAATATCCTGGAAAGATCTCATTCTTATGGCAGGTGGAATATTCCTGATAGCAAAAAGTACACTAGAAATACATCATAAACTGGAAAAACCTGTTGGGGCAGACCCGGGTTCCAAACCGGTATATACAAAGTTTGCAAGTGTTGTCGTGCAGATTGTACTTATAGATGCAGTATTCTCATTTGATTCTATTCTCACCGCGATCGGGCTTGTTGATGAAGTTTTCATCATGATCATTGCAGTGGTGATTTCAATTGGAATAATGATTGCGTTCAGTGGAGCGATCAGTCGGTTCATCAACAAAAATCCGACTTTACAAATGCTTGCCCTTTCATTTTTGATTGCAATCGGGATAATGCTGGTAGCAGAGGGTTTTCACCAGGAGATCAGTAAGAGTTACATCTATACAATGATTGCATTCTCACTGTTGGTGGAATTACTCAACATGCGATTGCGCAAGAAGACTGAAAAAGTAAAACTCAAAAATACCAGGGAGTAATTGACCGCGTTCCTTTTTAATTTTTCTTTTGTTACAGACCAAGTGAAAATTTCTCAGCCGTTTTTTTTGCTTCAGAATAGCCTGCGTCAGCATGTCGGATCACGCCTATGCCTGGGTCATTTCGCAGCACCCTGCTGAGCCTTTCCGCTGCCTCCGGTGTTCCATCTGCAACGATAACCATCCCGGCATGTATGCTGTAACCCATCCCTACACCACCTCCGTGATGAAGGCTTACCCAACTTGCGCCACCAGCCGTACTGAGCAAGGCGTTGAGCACGGGCCAGTCTGCAACCGCATCGCTTCCATCCAGCATCGATTCGGTTTCCCGATTGGGTGATGCAACTGAACCGGTATCAAGATGGTCGCGGCCAATAACAACAGGTGCTTTAAGTTTTCCGGATCGCACCAGCTCATTAAAAGCAAGACCTGCCTTTTCCCTTTCACCCTGCCCCAGCCAGCAGATCCTGGCCGGTAAACCCTGGAACGCTATCTTTTCCTTAGCCAGGTCAAGCCAGCGAATCAGGGATTTATTATCCGGAAACAGTTCACGGATCACATTATCGGTTGTATTTATATCCTGGGGGTCACCACTCAGCGCAGCCCACCGGAACGGCCCTTTACCCTCACAAAACAAAGGTCTGATGTACGCAGGAACAAAGCCGGGAAAATCAAAAGCATTAGTAAGTCCTTTTTCGGATGCCCGTGCCCTGATATTATTACCGTAATCAAAACAGATTGATCCTTTGCGCTGCAATTGAAGTATGAGTTCAACATGACGATACATGGAACGGTAAGCAAGTTCAAGATATTTTTCAGGATCTGATGAACGGAGTGCCCTTGCTTTTACATAGTTAATCTCATGTGGCCAGTAACCAATCAATGGGTCATGTGCTGATGTTTGATCTGTACAGGTGTCAGGAATAACGTTTCTTTCAATGAGTCTTTCAAGGAGATGCACGGCATTGCACTCAACTCCGATCGATAATGCTTCTCCTTTAATTTTTGCATCCACCGCTTTGTCAATAGCTTTGTCAATGTCTTCAATCATGATATCGCAGTACTTTGTCTGCAGGCGTTTTTCAATGCGCCATTTTTCTACTTCCGCAATCAGCGCCACACCACCGTTCATCGTAATGGCAAGCGGTTGCGCGCCACCCATGCCTCCTAAGCCGGCAGTTACATGCAAGGTTCCTTTAAGGTTACCTCTAAAATGCTTGTTGGCTACCGCAGAATAGGTTTCATATGTTCCCTGAACGATGCCTTGCGAGCCAATATAAATCCATGATCCGGCAGTCATTTGTCCATACATCATGAGACCTTTCTTTTCCAGTTCATCAAAATGCTGCCAGTTTGCCCAGTTTGGAACAAGCTGGGAGTTCGATAACAGCACCCTGGGACTGTTGCTATGCGTTTTCATGATCGCTACGGGTTTACCACTTTGAATCAGCAGCGTTTCATCATTTTCCAGTTTTTTAAGTGAGGATATGATAAGATCGAGTGCTTCAAAGTTTCTTGCGGCTTTTCCCCTTCCTCCATACACAATCAGTTCTTCCGGTTTTTCCGCAACTTCGGGATCAAGGTTATTTAACAGCATACGTAACGCCGCTTCCTGTATCCATCCCTTGCACGACAACACAGTACCTGTTGGTGTTTTATATTTAACGGGATCATATTTGGTTTGCATGTGATTATTTTTAAAATACTGACCTTGTATAGTCAGCGAATTGTTCATCTGTATTACTTCAGTCGAGTTTGATATTGTTTGATTTTGCAAAGCGGTTAACATGATCCACAAATGAAAAATCAGCGATCATAGCCGTTATTTTATTTATGTCCTCAGAAAACACCCGGTCTTCCTCGGCAAAGCTCACAGACTCACGTACATACTCATGCGCAGCTTCAAGTAACAGGCTACTTTTTAGCGGACGTCTGAATTCAATTGCCTGGCATGAGGTAAGTAATTCGATGGCAAGAATGAATTCAAGATTATCCAGCACCTGGTTTAATTTTCTTCCGCTGATGCTGCCCATACTTACATGATCTTCCTGGCCGAGAGAAGTGGGAATACTATCGGCGCTTGCAGGAAAACAAAGCGTTTTGTTTTCACTCACCAATGCAGCAGTTGTGTATTGAGGAATCATGAAGCCGCTGTTAAGTCCAACTTTATTCATGAGTAACATGGGCAGGCCCCATTTTCCCTCCAGTAACAGGTAACATCTCCTGTCACTGATATTTCCTATCTCTGCTGCAGCGAAACATGCGTAGTCAAGCGGGAGGGCCAGGGGCTGACCATGGAAATTTCCTCCGCTGATAGTCGTGTGTTCATCAAACAGTATCGGATTATCCGTAACTGAATTCAGTTCTGTTTCCGTCAGTTCTTTAAGATGCATCCAGGCATTTCGCGAAGCACCATGTACTTGTGGAATACACCGGAGAGAATATGGGTCCTGCACTCTGCCACAATCCATATGACTCTGCATTATTTCTGAACCTTCAAGAAGATTTCGCATTCTGCCTGCTACAGCGATGGTGCCAGCGAAAGGCCGAAGCGCGTGCAAACGTTCATCGAATGGAGCTTTAGTGCCTGATAGCGCTTCCAGACTCATAGACCCGATGATATCGGCCGCTTCGAGACAGTTTTGCATTCGCTGAACACCCTTAATAGCAAACGCAAGAATAAACTGCGTTCCGTTAATAAGTGCAAGACCCTCTTTTGGTCCGAGCTCAAGGGGTACAAGTCCAAATTTATTCAGCAGATCTTTAGTTGGTAAACCCTGGGGTATCAATTTTTTTGAGGGATCATATTCCATGCATACTCCAAGGCCAATTAAAGGAAGAAAAAGATGCGCAAGTGGTGCAAGATCACCGGAAGCGCCAACTGAACCTTTTTCCGGCACAACCGGAATTATATTGTTATCTATATGCCAGATGATTCGCTCGATGGTCTCAAGCTGCGCACCGGAATAGCCCTGTGCCAATGAATGAACTTTAGTAATCATCATCAGTTTGGCGATTTCCGGATCCACTGGTTTTCCCACTCCGACACTATGGCTTTGCAGGATCTTATGCTGAAGCAGTTTGGTATCGGCTGCAGAAATTGGCGTGTTGGCAAGTATGCCGAATCCGGTATTGATGCCATATACCGTTTTGTTGCTTTCAACGATATATCTAACGTATAGCTGGCTCTTGAGAATTTTCTGAACAGCTTTGTCGGTTAACACGCCGCGGATAGTACCCTGGCACAAACCTATCGCTTTTTCAATGGTTAATATATCGATTCCGTATTGAAAGTTTTTTTCCATATGACTGAGGCTTGTGTCAAAATAAAGCTTTTTGGATCAAACATGTTACGTAACTCTTTAAGACCATGTATCCAGTCTGTCAGAGACAATTTGTGTCTGTCGGATTTCTTAAGCAGTCTGGTCTTAATAATTCTTATCTGATCATTGATAATGAAAATTTGTTCGTAAATTTTCGGCTTCTTATCGTAAATGGAGCCGGATATTTAAAAATCTAATTAAACCGTTTTATCAGTATGAAGACAAACACTGGTGTACTATTGGGCCTGATGATGTTTCTCGAATATTTTATTTGGGGTGCGTGGTATGTAACGATGGGAACTTATATGGGAGAAAATCTTCAATCGAGTGGAGTGCAAATTGGAGCGGCATATAGTGCGTTGGCAATTGCGACAATGATTTCACCCTTTTTCATGGGTATGATAGCAGACCGGTATTTTGCTGCGCAAAAATTAATGGGCATTCTTCATCTGATTGGTGCGCTGCTTTTGTTTTATGCCACGACAATTACCAGCAATTCCGCATTTTACTGGGTAATTCTATTTTATTCCCTGCTCTATATGCCGACCATAGCACTATCGAACAGTATTGCTTTTTCACAAATGACTGATCCCGGTAAACAATTTCCGTGGATCCGGGTTTTTGGAACGGTCGGATGGATAGTTGCCGGGCTTCTTATCGGTAAATATGCCTTTGAGAAGACCTCGTCGACGTTTATGATGGCTGCAGGAGCTTCCGCACTTCTCGGTTTGATAAGTTTTATTCTGCCCAATACACCTCCAAAAGGAAAATCTGCCAGCACTTCCGCTTCGAAGTCGCTTGGCACTGAAGCTTTCGTACTATTCTACAACAAACCATATCTGATTTTCTTTATAGCAGCTATCCTGGTCTGTATTCCTCTTTCATTTTATTATGGATTTGCAAATCCGTTTCTGAATGAAGTTGGTATGGATAATGCAGCGGGAAAGATGATCCTGGGCCAGGTTTCGGAAGGGATATTCATTCTCGCTATACCTTTTCTATTTAACCGGATAGGCGTAAAGAATATGTTACTCTTGGGTATGACTGCCTGGATACTGCGATATCTTGCATTTGCTTATGGTGATACAGGCGCAAACACCTGGATGCTGTACGCCGGAATTATTCTACATGGTATTTGTTATGATTTCTTTTTTGTGACGGGGTACATGTATACTGAGAAAAAAGCCGGCGAAAATATCAAAAGTGCAGCACAGGGCCTGTTTACTTTTGCCACTTACGGACTTGGCATGTTTATCGGTACCTGGTTTTCGGGTTTTGTTGTTGATCATTATAAGGTGAACACTGGCCATAATTGGACGGGAATCTGGATGGTTCCAGCCTTTATTGCTGTTGGTGTTTTCCTGTATTTTGTATTGCTGTTTAAAGAAAAAAGAGAGATCAGTCAGGCTGTGCGCTGATCAGTTTTTGAGCAATTTTATTGTTATTATGAATTAATATTTTAAACAGGAACAATCATGAGAAAAATTGCGATGCTGGGCTCAGGATTTATTGGCAGGTTTTATGCGGATTCAATACAGGGCTACAGAAGTAAGGATAAGATAGTGAGCATATACTCGCGCAGGATCGAAAGTGCGCAAAAGTTTGCAGATGATTATAAAGTCGGCCATGTAACCATTAATATGGAAGAATCAATTGCCCATGCTGATGTGGATGTGGTTTGTATTTCTTTACCCAATCACCTGCATGAAGAAGCGGTTATGCTTTGCTGTAAGCATAAAAAAGCAGTGATAACAACCAAGCCACTTGGACGCAATGGGGAAGAAGCAAAACGGATGTTACTGGCAGTGGAAGAAGCCGGGATCTTCAACGGTTACCTGGAAGATCTTGTTTATACTCCGAAATTCATAAAAGCTTTGGATAGCGTAAAAAATGGTGCACTGGGAAGAATACTCTGGGCTAAGTCACGTGAAACACATCCGGGTCCGCATAGCGATTGGTTCTGGAACATTGAACTGGCAGGAGGCGGATGCATACTTGATCTGGGGTGTCATTGTGTGGAAATTACCCGCAGTTATATCGGTAAAGACATTAAACCAGTTGAGGTTATGTGCTGGGCTGATACACAGGTTAAGCCTATCGAAGCGGAGGATCATGCAATCGGCCTGGTAAAATATGAGAATGGGGCAATCGGTCAGTTTGAAGTGAGCTGGACGTTCCGTGGTGGACTTGATCTCCGTGATGAAGTTATGGGAACAGAGGGAACCATCTGGATCAATAGTTTTTTACGTACAGGATTTGATATGTTTACGACCGGAAAAAGTACCAACTATGTAGCCGAGAAAGCAGAAAGCAACAGTGGCTGGTTATTTCCGGTTGGTGATGAGCTCAATGAATTGGGATACAATCACATGTTCATGGATATGTTTGATGCGATTGAAGAAGGCCGCGCACCGAAAGAAACTTTTTATGACGGTTATGTTGTAAATGCCGTATTAGACGCGGCTTACAGGTCAGCAAAAACCAAACTCTGGGAACCTGTCAAGTTAGATATCTGGAGGGGACAGGAAAATGTTGTGAAACCAAGTAACCTTGTAGATTATGATAAAGATCATTACCTGGTTAAAGAAGAGATCACTCATTATGGCGCAAAGAAGCTGATATTAAAACATAAAATCACTGGGAAAATAACTGAGGAGGTGATATAAACTCCCCTCCTGCGAAGGAGGGGAAGGCGTCGAAGACGACAGGGGTGGTTGTTCTTTGGTCTTCGAATCTAAAACAGGGTCGATTACCAAAGAACAACCACCCGCTCGCTCCGCTCGCCGCCCTCCTTCGCAGGAGGGCAGCTTTTACATTACATAAACGCTTTCTGAATACCTTCAATTCTTTTATCCAGGTCCACGCTCACTTTTTCAAACTCACCCGCCGTATTCAACTTCGTATTCACACTAAAGTAAAACTTAATCTTCGGTTCAGTACCTGAAGGACGTGCAGAAATCTTGCTCCCATCTGCCAGTATAAATTGCAGAACATTTGATTTCGGCAGTTTGATTTCCCACTCCTTATCTGTCTGCAAATTCCGGCCTTTGCTTAATTCATAATCAATTAATTCAACAACGACTGAACCATTGATATCTTTTGGAGGATTCGATCTGTAGGCCTCCATCATATCGGCAATCTCCTGTTGACCGTTCATGCCTTTTTTTGTGATGGAGATTAGATGCTCTTTATAGTAACCATATTGCACATAAAGTTCAATCAGTTTATCATAAAGCGTTTTGCCTTTATCTTTTTCATAAGCAGCCATTTCAGATAATAAAGCCACAGCAGAGACTGCATCTTTATCACGCAGCTTATCACCGATCATCAGTCCATAACTCTCTTCTCCGCCGATCACATAGTTTTCGCTGGCTTCTTTTTCGCGGATCAGTTCCGCAATCCATTTAAAACCGGTTAAAACATTATAACACCTGATATCATTGGCTTTGGCGAACACATCAATCATATCAGTCGTAACAATCGTTTTTACAACCATGTCATTTGACTGTGAAATACCTTTTGCTTTTCGTGCTTCAATCATGTAATTGAAAGCAAGTACCGCAGTCTGATTTCCATTCATCAAAACCCATTTACCTGCCTTATCCTTTATGGCAATTCCGACTCTGTCGGCATCAGGATCGGTGCCTAATAGTATATCGGCATCGATCTCTTTTGCTTTTGCCAGTCCAATACTCATTGCCTCACTTTCTTCCGGATTTGGCGAAACAACAGTAGGAAAATCGCCGTCGGGGTTAGCCTGTTCTTCAACAATCGTTATGTTGGTAAATCCGAAAGCTTCGAGTACTTGTGGCACCAATTTAATCCCCGTGCCATGAATCGGCGTATAAACAATTTTAAGGTCGTGCTGTCTTTTTATCACTTCCGGGTAAACTGATAATTGCTTGACCATGGCTATATAAGCATCATCCAGTTCCTTTCCGATAATAGTAATATTATCTGCACCTCCCTCCCATTTCACTGCATCTATCGAGGTGATTTTATCAACTTCTTTGATAACATTTTTGTCATGAGGTGGCACCAGCTGGCCCCCATCGCTCCAATATGCTTTGTAGCCATTGTATTCTTTAGGATTGTGTGAAGCGGTGCAAACTACCCCACCCTGACAACCGAGATGTCTGATTGCAAATGAGAGTTCCGGAGTTGGCCGTAACGATTCGAAAAGAAAAACTTTAATACCGTTTGCTGCCATCACATTAGCCACGATCTCCGCAAAAAAACGTCCATTATTCCTGGGATCATGTGCTATAGCAACTCTCACAGTGCCGCCGGGATAAGTCTGGTTGAGATAGTTCGCATATCCCTGCGTAGACATTCCGACCGTATATTTGTTCATACGGTTAGTGCCTACACCCATAATTCCACGCAGACCACCTGTGCCGAACTCAAGATTTCTGTAAAAAGCATCTGTAAGTTCGGTCGGATTTTCTTTTTCGAGTTTTGTTATTGCATTTTTGGTTTCCTGGTCAAAACTTCCATTCAGCCAAATACTTATTTTTTCTTTGATAGCTGTATCCATAATATATTTTATTGTTTATACCAAGCTTTGTAACGGGCAAACAATTTCGGTAAGATTGACAAGATTAACAAATTCAGTTCCAAACAGCTATATATCGTAATTTGGTCAAAAATCTTAACAAAGAAAATGTCCGGGATGGGCTATTCTGTTAGACCTAATTGGGTATGAATTTCGTAGATGTTAGAGTGATCGACAACAAGGATTCGACAAATATCATGGTATTTGGTTGCCTTAAATTAACATTGCCCGTGATTTTTTTACTGGCATTTATGTTACCGGGTCTTAGTCAGTATGCCGGTACTTCATTTGAACACGCCGGTGGTGGAAAAAGATTCTTACGAACTGCAGATTCAACAAAAAATCACAGTTCTGTTATTAAATCACGCCGATGGATAGTCGCTGGCGGGCATGCAGTGACCTGGGCGGGTACGTTTATGGCGCTTAATAACGCCTGGTACCGCGATTATCCCAGATCAGGGTTTCATTTCTTCGATGACCGCAAAGAGTGGAATCAAATGGATAAACTGGGGCATATCTGGACCTCAAATCAACTTAGCCGGCATTCGGCGGCCACCTGGCAATGGAGCGGATACAATTCATCACAAAGTGCCTGGCTCGGCGGCGCAAGTGCTTTTGCATTTCAGAGTATCATCGAGATACTTGACGGGTTTTCCGATGAATGGGGATTCAGTATCGGCGATATGGAAGCAAACCTGATGGGTTCTGCCGGTTTTGTTGCCCAGGAATTGCTTTTCAAAAGCCAGATAGTACAAATAAAACTCGGATACAAACCATATGATTATCCATCCGAATTAATATCCAGGCGTGATAAACTATTTGGATCCTCTCTGCCCGAACAGATATTAAAGGATTACAACAGTCAGCGTTATTGGCTTACTGCGAATATTAAAAGTATATTTCCTTCATCATCATTTCCGGCGTGGTTGAATATTGCAGCAGGTTACAGCAGTGATGGACTTTATGGCGGTCACGAAAACGTCTGGAATGACAGCCAGGGCAATTATTTCGATCGGCGGGATATAAGACGGATCCGAAGATTCTATATTTCGCCTGATATTGATTTTACAAAAATTAAAACCAACAATAAATTCCTGCGATCAGTATTTTTTGTCCTGAATATTATAAAAATTCCTGCGCCAGCCATAGAATACAATACAACCCGGAAAATCAGATTGCACGCCCTGTTGTTTTAATTATATTTTACTTTCCGTGCCGCCAAAAGATGAACAGTTACTACGAAAATCATTCCATCCAGGCTCCTGTAACCCGGTCATAACTGACTTCAACAAATATGTGTTCTTTAAAAGTAGTTGACAAGGATAACCCGACATAATCCGGTTTAATAGAAAAAGCCTTGTGAGTTCTTTCTACCAACACGAGTATCTGAATTTTTTTTGGATGAAATTCTAGAAAAGGTTTCAGGGCGTAGAGAAGCGTTTTGCCGCTATTCGCCACATCATCAATAATTATGATGACCTTATCATTGAAGTTGATTTGCCGGCTAAGTTTAATTTCCTTTGGAAATCTCTTGTCCAGTGCAATGCTGATCATCTCAGTTTTTGTGTCCGAGATATCGGCTAACATTTTCTGAATTTCTTTAGCAATTACAACTCCGTTGTCATCAATACCAGCCAAAATCAATTCCTGTTCTTCAATATTGTTTTCAAATATTTCGTAAGCCATTCGTCTGAGTTTTCTCTCGGTAGTTGCTTCGTCGAGTATATATTTTTTATCAGGCATGTTTTGTTTTTTGTAAAACTAACGAATGGTGTGGCTGAATTTGTCTGAACACCCATTAATTTGATAACACTTTCAAACGTATAAATCTGGGCCGGTAAAAATCCGGGTATTGTTTTAAGTCATTTGTAAAATCAAGGGAATTTATATTGTAACTGATGATCAGCTCATTTTGCTTTGAAAGTACGGGATGTACTTTTGAATTGTATGAGATGAAATCTTTATCCATTGAAATGTCTTTGTCGCAGTTCCAGATTTTTATTGTTTTGCCAAATGGGCCCGAAGGCGTTTTGCCCAATTTCAATTCAACATGTTTTCCCAGGCCATCTTCGTGAAAAATAAGGGCATACCGGCCATCCTGTAATTGCATCAGGCCAAGCTCATTAGAGGCGTGGTCAGCAACAGGAGCCAAAGTCGCAGCATCATGATTCCAGCTTTTGCCGTCCCAGAACGTCCATTTTTGAAAAGATTCAATATCGGCTGGTTTTACCCGCGCTACGATAACTTTTTTGTCTTTCCCTTTTATACCATACACATACAGGTAGCCATCGGCGTTAGCTACTCCGGCTTCCTTTGTGTTGACATAGACTCCGCAACCCCAGGTTCCTGCGGTGTCTGATTCTTTGCCTTCGAAAAAAGGAATTTCGACCTGCCGGTATGTAGTAAAAGGGGGTTTGCTTTCGCGCGGTACTATGATCAGCGCATTGCCAACTTCTTTAAATCCAAATACCGCTGCACCGGTATTTTGCATACGATATGAAAAAATATAGAGATCGTTATTTTTTTCTTGATTAATAAAGCCATCTCCGAGCCAGTAATAGTCGCCTTTTTTCGTATGTGGAGTATTTGGGATAAACAAGGCAGTATTCCTGCCATTTTGCTTACGCCAAAAAAAGCCGATAGCTGCTGTATCCGCGGTATTACTTTTAAGCAGCGCAGCGGAATTATTGATCATTTCAGATCCCGGCTGCAAAGAGTCTTTTATTTCACCCAACATCGAATCACTGAACCAGAAAAGGATCGTGCTATCGCCTGAAGACGCTGGTGTTTCCTTTCCGTTCATGTTTACTGAAAAAATACCATCTCCGCCAAACCAGCCTCGTTGGCGTTTAAACAGAGCTGTCCATTCTGGCGCCTCCTCCACGGAGAAATTCAATGAATCCAGGGTCAGATTTTTTGATTCTTTGTTTTCCTTTGCATCAGTTGAAACTGGTGAGTCGGAACACGATATCAGTAATAATGCGGACAAAAAACCAGTAAATAAAGTTTGTGAACTTTTCATAACGCTTTTGATTCTGTAAAATTAAAGCTTTAACGACAACCAAATCAGGTAAAAGATAAAGTGATTTATTCTCTTCAAAACAATTGAAAACAACCCAGGAACAATGGAAAACGATCAAAGAGCAATCGAAAACAACTCTAAACCGGGAAATTATTATATTACACCTGAATAATCATAGATATGAATTACATACAACAGACGTTATTTGTGGCGTTGGCTGGAGCTGCAATCTGGTTATTTACGCGAAATATTATAAAGATCCGGAAAAACATTTTACTGGGTAAAGACGAGGATTATTCAGATAACAAAAGCGAAAGATGGAAAAATCTCCTGCTCATCGCGTTTGGGCAAAAAAAGATGTTCAGAAATCCACTGGTTGCGATCATGCACTTTGTGATTTATGCAGGATTCGTTATCATTAACCTTGAAGTCCTTGAAATATTTCTGGATGGACTTTTTGGAACACACAGAATGTTTGCACCGGTACTCGGTGGGCTATACCCTTTTCTGATCAACGCTTTTGAGGTTCTGGCATTTGGCGTGCTTTTATTTTGCATTGTTTTTCTGATAAGGAGGAATTTCCTGAAACTCAGGCGTTTCATGAGCCACGATCTCGATGGTTGGCCGAGATCTGATGCCAATTATATCCTTATCACGGAAATTGTTTTAATGACATTGTTCCTGACAATGAATGCCACTGACACCGTTTTACAGGAAAGAGGTTTTGGCCATTATGGTGAAAATACAACCGGGAATTTTCTTTTATCTCAATTTCTGCACCCCTTATTTGCAAATGCTTCCAGTGAAACTTTGATAGGCATTGAAAGGGTTACATGGTGGCTACACATTGCCGGCATCTTTGCTTTTCTAAATTATCTGCCTTACTCAAAACATCTGCATATACTGCTTGCTTTTCCCAACGCTTATTTTACAAGACTTTGGCCGAAAGGTGAAATGCGGAATATGAAAGCGATCCAGAACGAAGTCTTATATGCTATGCAGCCCGAACTTGCTCCTTCAGATGCTGCCGCCCCTGACAAATTTGGTGCAAAGGATGTAATGGACCTGAGCTGGAGAAATCTGCTCGATGCATATAGCTGTACCGAATGCGGGCGTTGCAGTGCTGCATGTCCGGCAACACTCACAGGAAAAAAATTATCGCCCCGCAAAATTATGATGGATACACGAGACAGGCTGGAAGAAGTGGGAAAAAATATCCAGATCAATGGTAAATTTAAAGACGATGGTAAAACCCTGCTTCACAATTATATAACTACTGAAGAATTGCGTGCATGCACAACCTGCAACGCATGTGTGCAGGAATGCCCGGTAAGTATCAGTCCCCTGGAAATCATCCTGGAATTACGTCGTTCGCTGGTGATGGAAGAAAGTAATGCTCCGCAGGAATGGAACGCAATGTTCGGGAACGTAGAAAATAATTTTGCTCCATGGAAATTCAGCCCGGATGACCGTGACCGTTGGATGGAAGACCTCAAAGCATAATAAGCGAACAAAATCAACAGGATATTATTTTTCAATTATTCTTCGACCGGTTGCTTTTATTAATGGTTCTTTTTTCCTTTTCATCATTTTGATAAACAGTACTACAGCTGTTACAGCAAACACTCCTCCGATAATCCAGTTCAAGACATTTTGATTGGCATTCAGTTTATCAACTATCAGTCTGCCGCCAAATATAAATATCGCGTTGCCAATAAGAGTGCCGATACCAATTCCGGCTATGTAAGTGTTGTAATGATCTGCCCTCGGTAACAAAACCTGCTTTGTGAACAAAACGGTGCTCCATCCGAACCAGAATGGAATTTGTACGGGGTTGATTGCACTCATCATTATACCCAGCCAGAACCGGTGCACATTGTTTGACAGCATTATATTTTTTCCAGATCCTGAAGGATGCGATGCTGCAATAAAAGTAGTCATTGCACCAAGCACAAAATACATGGCTGGTACAATTCCGTCGGTTACCGATATCTGCATTGCTGCAACGTTTAAAGTACCCAGTGGTAAAGTGCCCAGGAAACTAATGAACAAACCAGTTGTGAATATTTTTGCGAATTTGATCGCAGGTGCTTTGTCTCCCATAATTCCTATTCCGGCATTTCTGCCAGTTTTTTAGAATGAGCTTTATTTTCTCTGAACATTGCTATGCCATCTTTCAGGCTCAGATATGGGTACCCTTTTTTATGATTCTGCACACTGATACGATATAATATGAACCAGTGACGGATAATTTCTTTCCACGCAAAAAAAAGTCCATGCCGGGGATCATATATGTGAGTGGGCTCGGAACCCGCGCCATTCACTTCAATGATGCTTAACGCTTTTCCATTTCTTAATTCTTCCCAGGAATTAAAACGAATATCAAGACGACCATAATAAAAATCTTTTACCTGCTTACATATACGATCGATGCTTGCGTTAAGCTGAGTATCTGCAAGATGGGTGTCGTCTAAAAACAATGAACCGCGGGCATGGTTACCATAAGGAGAAACGATTTTTTCCTCACCCGGAGGCAAAACAGTATCCAGTACCGCGCCATGAATACGGTCCATAGCATCCAGATACATAATCCCTCTCTTGTCCTGTGCCAACAGATCACGGATGGAATGTTGACCGTCACCGGTAACCGATAAAAATTTTTTTCTTACTATGCCGGATATTCTGCCTGTAGCCTCGCCGGGATAGCGATGATAAAATATGCCTACTTCATTTTTATAAGATACGTATTCCTGAATATGAAAATTCATAATGGCATTCTGTACATAATCCCTGACCGCCTCTTCGTCAATTAGAGTCTTGACACCCCGCCCGCGCCCGCCACTGTCTGGTTTACCAATCAGCGGAAATTCCAGGCCCTCCGTACGTAATAAATTCAATACATGTTCCTTATTGATCGGTAATTTAAAAAAAACGGTCTTTGGGTAGAGTTCTTCAGGCATAATAGCATAAATATCTTCTTTTGATTCATTCAGAAATCCTCCATTTTGAATGGACGGATTTGATGCGGCAAAAAAGAAAAATGATCTTGCACGAATGCACAGATAGATCCATACCGGATAAATGAGCAGATAAACTGTATTAAAACTCCAATACTCCCAATTAAATAACCTGATAAGGAAAGGACGATGAAAAAAAGCGGTTGATTTTCTCATTTCAGCATGCCCGTGATTTTTTTAATCTTAAACTCAGAGACGGAAGTTTTGTTATTCCTGAGGTCGAGATAATGCATTCGTGAAGATGAGTCTTCAAGCTTTATTGATGTGATACTGACAGTTAACATTTCACCGTCACGATTCATAAGGAGATCGTTACGGGTGTCACCATCACCGGTAAATTGATGAAATAGTAAAATATCTTCCTGTGTAGGGAAAGGATGATTGCCAAGCCATTCTTTAAACCAGGTTTCTCTTTTGGCGATGATTTCATTTGAATAAAGCGTAACAGACGACCAGATATGTGGTTCGGAGTTATTCTTTGAACTGGAATATTTGTCAGAACCGTCCCACCGGCATTCATACAATTTTTTATCATCCAGAATAACCACCGTAAATGGTTCAATATTCCGGAGATTCAAAGTATTAAAAGTCAGAAATGGATTATTACCATCGATCAGATCCAGTAAAATCAAACCCCGGCTTCTCCGATATGGTGGCACGGGATCATGTTTTACAATTCCACCGTTTAGTAAAACGACTACATTGCCGTTTTCATGGGTGGCGATCCAGGTGCCACCGGCCGTTGCATCTTTCGGAAATAACAATCGCCCGGATGCATGCTTGTAAACAGCCGGGTATATTGCCTCAGCACGAAGATTCTTTTCGTCACGGTTGGAAGTAAGATAAATGCTGTTCTCTGAAGGGATATATGTTACTGTGCACATTGTTTTCGGTGCTTGACTGTAGAAGTAGCTATCCCAAAATCTTCGGGTAGCCTGATATTTGAAACTTCGCTTATACCAACCCGGATAAGTGCCATATGATGGATTGTATGTTCTAAATTGTAAGCGATCTCGCGATAAAAATTGGTACTGATCCGGATTGGTTTATCAGAATGTTCATCATAAATTGCTTCTAGTATAAGCTCTTTGTCAGGCTTATCCAGGCCGGCATAAATGGTTTTCAATAATTGTGCTGCCAAAACCTTATCATTTTCAATAGTTGTATCTCTTTTTCTTTTTTCATAATTTATCACTCCTGCAGCATAACCATTTTCGAGGCACTGAAATAATTCTATAATGTGACGAACATGTTGCCCGATGGTGTTATTAAACAAGTTCTTGCAGGGTTGTGAAAATTCTTGCCGTGACAAAAGAATCAAAGTTTCTGCAAGCTGAAGAAAAGCAATATTAACAGCCTGGTGTAATTGCATTAGACGATTTTATTGTGCAAAATAATGTTATTTTCTTATTTAGGGAACTCCGGTAAACGAATTTTAGCAACTGTTTACCAACATCTTATGACCTTTTTGTGGCCACTTCCAGACTGACGGTTAAATTGTCTGAAATTGTGCTGCCTTTACCAATGTCAAAATCAAGCCTGTTAATTTTAAAATTACCGGTAAATAAATAACCGTTGTTGGCCGGTTTCGCGATAAATGGGATTGATATATCCCTGGTCGTTTTTTTTATCGTCAGCTTACCAAAAACAATTAGTGTGCCTTCTTTATTTGATTTGCTTATCCTGGTAGATACGAACCGGATTTTTGGATAGTTTTTAACATCGAAATATTCCTCTTTTCGTAAATGACCATTCCTTGTATTATTATCTGTATCGACAGTCGCGGCATCTATCGTTACATCGAATAAAGAAATGCCGGGAGACGCGGGATCAAAAACGATTTTTCCTGCCAGGCCTTTAAATGATCCATTTACATTAAAACCAAAATTCCTGATCTTGAATCGAATTTTAGATTCACTGTCAACCGGGACCTGAGCCTGAGAAAATCCGCTGTACATCGTCAAAACAAGTAACAGCATTTGTATTATCCGCATAGAATTATTTTACCAGGAAATTTAGAAGCTCATGAGCGAATACGCCATTTACGAATGTACAAACGGAACCGGATATTATCTTCAGTTCATTTATATTAGATTTACAAAAAAAAGGGATGCAGATACCAGTAATGGCTGAATTGTTTGCGGAAGGAAAATCACCGGAAGTCCTTTTCTGGGTGGGATGCGCAGGAAGTTTTGATCAGCGCGCACAAAAGATCACCCGTGCGTTTATCACAATTCTCGACAAAGTACAAATCAGTTATGCTGTGCTTGGCAAGGAAGAGATGTGCACCGGTGATCCGGTTCGCCGGGCCGGAAATGAATTCATGTTCCAAATGATGGCATATCAGAATATTCAGACATTAAATAATTATGGTATCAAAAAGATTGTAACTACATGTCCCCATTGTTTCAATATCATAAAAAATGAATATCCTGTACTCGGGGGCAATTATGAGGTTATACATCACACCAGTTTCCTGCAGCACCTGATCGATACGGGCAAGATCCGTTTAAAAGATGGTGACAACTTTAAGGGAAAAAAAATAACTTATCACGACAGTTGTTATCTCGGGCGCGCCAATGGCATCTACGAAGCGCCCAGGAAGGTGCTGGAAGCGCTGGATGCCGAACTGGTGGAAATGAAAAGATGTGGCAGCAAAGGGCTTTGTTGTGGTGCCGGAGGCTCTCAAATGTTTAAAGAAGAAGAAAAAGGCACGACCCGCATTAATTTCGAACGTACAAGAGAGGCCATTGAAACCGGTGCAACCATCATCGCTGCAGCCTGTCCTTTTTGCAATACAATGATGACTGATGGGGTCAAAAACAATGAAAAAGAAGACAGTATAAAGGTGATGGATATCGCAGAACTTGTGGCCGCATCTATGATATGATTACCCGGCAAACTGATTTTTGAACTGCCGGAGAATGCTTAATTTTGCAATATGAATCTCAATTACGAAAATTTATTGCCAGAAGAGTTTGCGGGTGATTCAAGGGTATGGATCTACCAGAGCAGCAGATTGTTCAGTTTGGGTGAAGCGCTTCAGATCGAAGAAATTCTTGAAGCATTTGTCAGCAACTGGAAGTCACATGGCACACCGGTGAAAGGATATGCGAATCTATTCTTCGGACAATTTATTGTTTTGATGGCAGATGAAAGTGCAACAGGCGTAAGCGGGTGCAGTACGGACAGTTCGGTAAGACTTATAAAAGAGTTGGAACAGGCTTTCAAAGTCACGCTGTTTGACCGGTTGTCTCTTGCCTTTGTTATAAAAGAATCGATACAACTTTTGCCGATGGCTCAACTCAATTATGCTGTGGAGAAATCATTCATAACCGGCGACACACTTTACTTTAATAACCTGGTTCAAACTAAAAAGGAATTGATAGAAAACTGGATAATCCCGGTAAAGGACAGCTGGCTGGCTAAGAAATGTAGCGTGGATGTGCTCCGGATCTCCTGATCCGGAGACTTGTGCAGCGGATCTCCAGATCCGATTTTCTCAAAACCAAACAGCTTTGCAAATCAACGGATCAGGAGATCCATTGCACAGGCATCAGAACGTCAGCACAAATGCGGTCCCCTCTCCTTCTACAGACTGCACGTTGATATTACCATGATGCAGCATCATAATTTGTTTGCACAAGCTTAATCCGATACCGCTTCCGCTTTTTTTAGTACTGAAGAAAGGAATAAAAATCTTGTCCATAACTTCTTCACTCATTCCGGAGCCATTATCAGAAACCTTCACCACCGTTTTGCGGGTTGAGGCTATATAGGCTGAAAGTATAATACGGCCGTCTTCTTTTTCCTTCACAGCTTCAATGGCATTAACCACCAGGTTGATAAGTACCTGCTCGATCAGATTTGTATCTGCTTCCAGCACCAGATCCGGATCTTTTAATATGATTTCCATCTCAATGCTTTTCTGTTCGAGTGTGGGTTGCATCAGGTGATGAAGATTCTCAAAAAGATCTCTCACCAATATTTTCTTCAGGCTTGGTGCGGTGATCTTATTGAGATTACGGTATGTTTCGGCAAACTTAAGCAGGCCCTCACTCCGCCTTTTTATCGTATCGATACCCAACTCAAGATCATCAAGCGTCCCGGTTTCGTTATTCAGGGTTTGTGCAGCCTGCTGAAGCCTCTTTTTGAGCGTTTCCGCGAGCGAAGATATCGGTGCAATGGAGTTCATTATCTCATGTGTCATTACACTCAATAATTTCTGCCAGGCCTTTGATTCTGTTTCATCCAAAGCCTCATTAACATTCTGAAAAGCTATCAGTTTGAATTTCCTTCCGTCAGTTTGAAATGCAGTTGCAGACAATAATATTTTAAACGCGGCTTTATCCAGATGTGCGGTTCCTATTTTTGATTCGCCGGGTCTGAGTGTACTGATTTGCCTGTAAAGATCTTCGTCGCGTTTTGTTAATGAGTGGATGGTTTTCAGGTAAGGGAGGTGAATCATTTTTTTCAATGACTCATTCATCCAGACTACCTCTCCGTTATCTTCCGCATACATTAATATCCCGGTATCAATTAATTCGAGAATTTTTTGAAGATATTGGTACTGTGTTTCTCTTTCCTTACTGATATCCTTAAACGTAGAGTTAATTTCATTGAAGCCCTGGCGCAACGGTTGCAGGTCGACAGGTGCATGTTTAACATCGAAGTATCTTGAAAAATCGCGGTAATGTACTGACTCTACAAACTGATCAAGTTCAGTGTGCGCTTTTCTCTGAAACCTGTAAAATTCAATAACCTGGTATATGATAACAGGAAAAAGGATGGTCAGGTAAATAAACAATCCTTTTTCTGTCAACCCTCTTACCAGAATAAAGGAAGTCGTGGATAATGATACCAGCAATAAAAGTACACGGATGAGTATTCTCCATTCAAAATTCTTAAGCGCCATTTATGTCAGGATTCATTCGATTTTTCAATTTTTTTACTTGATTTTTTTAAGCTCAGATGTCGTATTTGCTCAACCTGCGGTAAAGCGCAGTACGTGTGAGGCCCAGTTCCTTGGCAGCTTTGCTGATATTGCCATTGTGTTTCTCGATCACTTTCATAATAGTATTTTTTTCAATAGAACTGAGTTTAAATTCAGTCGGCTCAGTTTCAATAACGCGCGGCGATTCAATGGGCGAAAAAATAAGATCCCGGGCCTGCAATACATCTCCATCTGACATAATCACTGCCCTTTCGATGGTATACTGAAGTTCCCTGATGTTTCCGGGATAATGATATTGCATCAGTTTTTCCATTGCACGTTCATCGAACTGCAGTCCTGGTTTAAGATATTTATTGCTGTAAATTTTACTGAAATGTTTTGCAAGCAGGATGATATCTTCCCCTCGTTTATGTAATGGGGGCAACATGATCTCAACAGTATTGATCCGGTAAATCAGATCTTTTCTAAACCGGTTTTCGTTCGCCAGTTCACTTAACGGAACATTTGTTGCGCATATCAACCTGATATCAATCGGGATAGCATCGTTGCTTCCCAGTCTGGTTACCTGCCTGTTTTGAAGTACACTCAATAATTTAGCCTGCTGATGTAATGATATATTGCCAATCTCATCCAGGAACAGGGTTCCACCGGCAGCCGTTTCAAAGCGACCCATCCGGTCTTCACGGGCATCAGTAAACGCTCCTTTTTTATGTCCGAAAAGTTCACTTTCAAATAATGATTCTGTAAGTGCTCCAACATCTACTTTTACAAATGGCTTGGTAGCACGCAATGATTGCTGATGAATAGCTTTTGCTATCATGTCTTTACCCGTGCCATTTTCGCCGAGTATCAGAATATTGGCGTCAGTTGGTGCAATTTTTTCGATTTTGTAAAAAATTTCTTCCATTATTTCCGACTCGCCCATCAACTCTTTACCGATAATGGAATCTGCACTGAAGGAAGGCTGAGAACTGGACTTTCCGCCTTTTCGTTTCAGGGCATCTTTAATGATACCGATCAGTTTTTCGTTGTGCCAGGGTTTAACCACAAAATCGGCTGCACCTTCTTTAAGACACCTCACGGCAAGATCAATATCTCCGTAAGCAGTAATCATAATAACTGCGGCTTCAGAGCGATATTCTCCCTGGATCTTTTTTAACCAGAACAAACCTTCATTGCCGGTATTTATAGAGCTGTTAAAGTTCATATCAAGCAACATCAGGTCAAACTTTTGCTTTGACAGCAGCCAACGGAGATTTTCAGGATTTTTCTCCGTAATCACCTCCTTTACTTCGGTTTTAAGCAGCAGCCGGACAGCGGTTAGTACATCTGGATCGTCATCGATCACCAGAACGGAGGTATTTTTTAATGACATAGTGTTAAAAAATAATTATTGCTTTTGATGCAACATTCGGTTCTACAATTATACCATAAATACAACGCCATGGCAATTAATTTTTTATGCATAAAATGGTGTATAGATACATTGTATCGAAACCGTACACCTGATGTACCGCTAACGAACAGATTCGTAGGGATACCCACTCTAAGTTCTTGTTTTTCAATACACTCTGTTTCTGGCATAGGGTTTCTTATAGTATGCACAGTTGATTTAGTCTCATGTGATTGTTTAGTGGCCGGTTATGTTGGAAAGCCGGCCACTTTTTAAAAAAATAAAATTAAAGTTTAAGAAAGTGGATAGAGTAATTGAAAAAAAGACCTGGAGTACCAAACGTTTACTTACGATCGGCGGCATAGTTGCCCTTGTTGCCCTGATAACTTCCAGTATATACTTTACTTCAGGCAAAAGCCGACTAAACGTAGATACAGAGAGAATAACAATCAGCGAAGTTAAAAAAGGGCCTTTTCAGGTGACAATTCCGGTAAATGGCATTGTACTTCCAATTACGACTATCTACCTGGATGCGATCGAAGGCGGTCGGGTGGAAGAGAAATTTGTAGAGGACGGAGCGGTAATGAAAAAAGGTGAGCCAATCATGAAACTGGCAAATACGGATCTTGAACTTACGCTCTCAACTCAGGAAACCGGCGTTTTTGATGTATTGACTCAAATGCAGATTCAAAAAAATGCGGCAGATCAGAACACAATTACAAAACTCAATCAGATGGCTGAAGTTGATAATGCCCTGAAAGAAGCCGAGCGGGTGTATAAACTCAATAAACATTTATACGAACAAAAAGCCATTGGTTCGCAGGAATATAACCAGTCAAAGAACCTCTACGACTTTCAGCTTCTCCGTAAACAGCTTACCAGCCAGATCCTGAACAAGGATTCAATTTCTACCAAACAGCAACTCGATCAGGCTGCACGGTCATATGACCGCATGAAAAATGCGCTGGCTCTTATGCAACAAAAAGTGGGAGACCTGATAGTCCGGGCCCCTGTGGACGGTCAGCTTACTTCATTGGATGCCGAAATAGGGCAATCGAAAAACAAAGGCGAACGACTTGGCCAGATAGATGTACTCAGCGGATTCAAAGTTCGGGCAGACATTGATGAACACTACCTATCCAATATAGTTACCGGCCTTAAAGGAAAATTCACTTTTGCTGGTAAAAACTATGAACTGGAAATCAAAAAAGTGTATACACAGGTTACGAATGGCCGTTTCCAGGTCGATATGGAATTTCTTGGCGATGTGCCGAAAGGAGTAAGACGGGGACAGACACTTCAGATTTTGCTTGCACTCAGCGATGAAACCGAAGCCATCATGTTACCTAAGGGAGGTTTTTATCAACAGACCGGCGGTAACTGGATATATAAAGTGCGGGAAGATGGTAAATCTGCTTACAGGGTTGATATCCAGCTGAACCGTCAAAGTACTGAATATTATGAAGTTATGGAAGGATTACAGCCTGGTGACAAGGTAGTAACATCAAGTTATGAGAACTATGGAAATATGCAGGAACTTATCCTAAAAAAATAAATTAAGCCTTCCTGACAGAGGGAAAAATAAATTAAGCCTTATCCACTTTTTAATTCAATCGTTATGCTAAATAAAATATCAATCATCCTGACCCTTATTTGTTGTGTTTGCGTTCTGCCATCTTACACAAACTGTTGTGCTAAACCTGATGCTGCTTTTCGTAAGGCAGTGCAGCTAAAATGTACAGAGCCTGTTATGCCGGCTTCCATTGTTAATTCTGTACCTAAAAAGAGTAACAGGCTGGAAGTATTTCCATTGGACCTGATCAGCATTCAGCTTTAATTTCATATAGCTGTAACCCTGTAGCAGTTGCAAACGTTTAAGTCTTATTATCAAAAATTAAAAATCACCTAAATCAAATAAAAATGATCAAGATCACCGAATTAGAGAAATACTACCGTACAGAAGAGGTAGAAACCGTTGCCCTTAACAAATTGTCTTTCGAAGTCAAAGAAGGCGAGTTTGTAGCAGTAATGGGACCTTCGGGCTGTGGTAAATCGACACTTCTGAATATCGTAGGATTGCTTGATGATCCTGATGGTGGAAGTTTCCTTTTCAACGGTATAGAAGTTGCAAAATTCAACGAGCGCAAAAGAGCGGATCTCCGGAAAAGAAACATCGGGTTTGTTTTCCAGAGTTTTAATCTGATCGATGAATTGACCGTATATGAAAACGTAGAGCTTCCCCTTATTTATTTAGGGATTAAAGGTGCAGAAAGAAAACAACGCGTTGAACAAGTGCTTGATAAAATGCAGATCATGCATCGCCGGAATCACTACCCCCAACAGCTTTCCGGTGGACAACAACAAAGGGTTGCGGTTGCACGCGCCGTGGTTAACAAACCCAAGCTGATCCTTGCGGATGAGCCTACAGGAAATCTCGATTCGTCCAATGGCAACGAAGTAATGACATTACTTACTGATCTAAACGAGCAGGGAACAACCATCATTATGGTCACACACAGTGAACATGATTCCCGTTACAGTCACCGTATTATCCGGATGTTGGATGGTCAGGCTGTAATGGAGAATATCATGGTCTGACGTGCCTGCTTTTCATTATTTACCGGGCTGATTTTGTTCAATTTTTTTGACGCAATATTAGCCCCAATACCACCCGCATGTTATATAATTATCTGAAAATCGCATACAGAAGCCTGCTCAAGTATAAGTTCATTTCATTTATTAATATATCCGGGTTGGCAATTGGCTTTACCTGTTGCATTCTCATAGTTGCATATATACTGAATGAAATAAGTTATGACCGGTCTAACCCGAAAGCCGATCAGATCTACCGTGTAACCCGCAGCTTCCATTCGGATAAGGGAGTGGTTTCTCTCCACCTGTCAAGCGTGGCGCCTCCTTTTGGCCCGCTGCTCGTCAATGAATTTCCCGACATACAGAAGATGACGCGTTTGCTTAATTTAGGCACTACCGCAATGAAGTATGAAGATAAAAATTTCAACGAGGTGAATGTATTTGCAGCCGACGAAAATTTCTTTAGTTTTTTCAATGTAGATGTTATTAAAGGTGATAGTAAATCGGCACTAACAGATCCGGCGAGCATTATGCTTTCCGAAGATGTTGCAAAAAAATATTTTGGCAGCCAGGATCCTATCAACAAAATTGTCCGGCTGTATAATCGGTTCAATTTAAAAGTAACCGGTGTTTATAAATCGTTTCCGGTCAACAGTCATATACATCCCCGTTTGCTTGTATCGTTCAACTCTCTTAAAAACCCCGACATTTACGGAGAAGAAAATCTCAGATCAAATTGGGGAAATAACGCCTTCCCAACTTATATCATGTTACCTGATAAATATCCGGTGTCAAGTCTCGAGAAACAACTACCTGCCTTTATCAATAAATATTTGACTAAAGAGTATAATAACCCTAAACCATCAAACTATACAACTTTATCGCTGCAGAAATTAACAGATATCCATCTCCGGTCGCATCTGGATGATGAAGCTGAAGCAAACGGCGATATCAAAAGAGTTTATATATTTTCAGCAATTGCTTTGTTTATATTACTGATTGCCTGTATCAATTACATGAATCTTGCTACTGCAAGATCTGTACTGCGTGCTAAAGAAATCGGTATCCGTAAAGTGTCAGGAGCCAGGAAAGGCGAACTCTTGTTGCAGTTCCTGACCGAATCAGTGATGATCACGCTGTTCGCACTTACGATTGCAGTCGTTTTAACCTGGACCTGCTTTCCCCTGATGAATAAACTGACCGGGCTTGAGATGCAACTAAACAGCCTGCTTAAATGGCACATCCTTGTTCCGGTGTTGATTGTTCCCATATTGGTTGGAATTTGTGCAGGCTTATATCCTGCTTTGTTCATGTCATCTTTTCAACCTGTTAAAACTTTAAAAGGATTTTTGAAAGTTGGCGGAGGCAGTGTTTCATTCCGTAAAGTTTTGGTTGTAACGCAATTTTCCATATCGATCGTACTTATAATAAGTACCGCTGTCGTTTTCCAACAGTTAAATTATATTCAGAAAGCCAATCTGGGATATCAGAAGGAACATGTTATTTCGATGAATAATGATCCTGCCCTTAATAATACCTATGAAAGCTTCAGGCAGCAGCTGCTTCAATATCCCGGAATTGAAGCTGTCGGACGTTCTTCGCGAAGCCCGACCGGAAGACTATTGGATTCACAGGGAGCCGGAACAGTAGAAGGAGATTCTACGGCTCCCACAGCATCCGACGTCAAATATGTAATGGCAGATCATCAATTCATTCCAACTTATAAAATCAAGATGATTGCCGGTAGAAATTTTTCCAAAGATTTTGGAACTGATTCTTCATCTTATATTTTGAATGAAACTGCTGCAAGAAATATGGGATGGCGAAATCCGGCAGAAGCGGTAGGAAAAACGATGAGCTACGGCGGCAACAGAGGGCCTATCATTGGAGTAATGCACGACTTTCACTTTGAATCCATGCATCAGAAGATTGTTCCTTTATTACTTTGCACAGCCAGCGACCGTCCGGGTCTTTACGGCGATCTCTCCATTAGGATAAGTGGCAAAAATATTGGCCCGACTCTGGCCTACCTGGAAAAAACATATAAAAAATTCGTCCCTGAAACACCTTTTCAATACAACTTCCTGGACGAAAGATTTCAGATGTTATATGATTCCGAAACAAGACAGGGAAGCATATTTGCTGTATTCGCTGGTATTGCAATATTTATAGCATGCCTCGGTCTGTTCGGTCTCTCAGCCTTTGCCATCACTCAACGCACGAAAGAAATTGGTGTCCGAAAAGTGTTAGGAGCAAGCGTTAGCAGTATAGTGCAGTTATTATCAAAAGATTTCCTGAGGCTGGTTGGTGTGGCAGCATTAATAGCTTTTCCAGTGGCCTGGTATGCGATGTACAACTGGTTAGAGGAGTTCGCCTACAGAGTAACTATCGCCTGGTGGATCTTTTTACTAGCCGGGATCATTGCAGCTCTGATTGCCGTCATTACAATTTCGCTGCAGGCAATTAAAGCGGCATTAGCGAATCCTGTAAAAAGTTTGCGAAGCGAATAACTTCTGCCATTAATCATATTCATATTGCTTAAGCGGTACAAATCATGATCAAAAATTATCTTACTGTCGCAATCAGAAACATTCTTCGTCACAAAAGTTATTCAGCTATCAATATAGCTGGTCTCTCCATCGGTATCGCTGCAAGCCTGCTGTTGTTCCTGGTGATCAGGTATGAATACAGTTATGATACTTTTCAGAAGAATTACAGTAAGGTATTTCATATAGTTACTCAGGACAAACTCAAAAGCTCTGATATACAATATACGATAGGCAACCCCTACCCTAATTTAGACGCGCTTCGTGCTTCATTTCCTACGTTAAAATTCGGAGCATTATATTCCAGTTACGGCAGTCAGATCACCGTATTAAAAAACGAGTCGGCAATTGCTGTTTCCAATCCAAAATTTATTGAAGAAAACGGCCTTGTTTATGCTGATCCTGAGTTTTTCCAGGTTTTCGATTACAAATGGCTCGAGGGCCGGCCCGAAGTACTCCGTGAACCCAATGTTGCAGTTCTTACTAAAGCAACTGCTGAAAAATACTTTGGCACATGGCAGGAAGCTATCGGCAAAAATCTGCTAATCGATAATGGAACTACCGTCAAAGTTTCAGGCATTCTTGAAACGCCACCTGCAAATACAGACTTTCCTTTACAGCTGGTTGGCTCTTATCAAACCTTTAAAAATATCAAGTCTCCATATGGCTATTCTGAGGAATGGGGGCATATAACCAGCAACTTTCAGATATTTACTGTTCTCCCGAACGGTACATCTGCATCTGCTATCAATAAAGAGCTGGAGGAATATAGCAGACGACAATATCCGATTTCGAAACGCAGGGATGAAAGAAAAAATGTTTTGCATCCTTTGAGTGAAATTCATTTTGACACCAGGTTCGAAAATCTCGGTGATCATGTGATCTCAAAAACGACTCTCAATATCCTCGCCTTTATCGGTGTGCTTATTATCATAATGGCTTCCATCAATTTTGTGAATTTGTCCACTGCCCAGGCTGTGGGCAGATCGCGTGAAGTAGGAGTTAGAAAAGTGCTGGGCAGCAGCAGGGTTCAGTTGTTCCGGCAAATGATGGGCGAAACCGGACTAATCGTACTGCTCTCTGTTATCATAGCCTTGATTATTGCTTATCTCGCTTTGCCTTTTGTTAAGAATTTTGTCTCTATCAATGAGCCACTTAGTCTCATCAATGTTTCTTCTCTGATCTTTCTTGCGGTTGTATTGATTGCTGTTACATTTTTATCCGGCTTTTATCCTTCGCTGATCTTATCTGGTTTTAAACCGGCACTTGCCCTGAAAAATAAAATTACTTCTGCTAATGTTGGAGGTATATCATTGAGAAGAGGTTTGGTTGTTCTGCAATTTGGAATCTCACAGGTATTGATCATAGGAACGATTATCGCAGTAAGCCAGATGAATTATGTAAAGAACGCGGATATTGGATTCAATAAGGATGCGGTGTTTATAATGAACAGCAATACAGACAGCGCGTTATTAGCCCGTCACCCTGCATTCAAAGCCGCCTTGCTTCAACTTCCCGGTGTTAAATCAGTAAGTTTCAACAGCGATGTGCCATCCTCTGACAATAACTCCTCATATAACTTTGCATTTGATATGAAACCGGATGCGGATTTCAATGTATTCGTGAAGTTTGCCGATGAAGATTATTTTAAAACATTCGGCCTTGTAATGATCGCCGGCCGCGGGATATCTAAGAGTGATACCATGCAGGAAGCTGTTATTAACGAAACGCTGTTACACAGGTTGGGATTGAAGTCTGCCGGCGAAGCGATAGGTAAAAGTATCAGGTTGGGCAGTCAACCATGGTTGCCGGTTGTAGGAGTCGTAAAAGATTTTAAAACGAATTCATTGCGCGAAACGATAAAGCCGCTGATGATTTCCAGCATTAACGAATTTTATACAGTAACCGCTGTTAAACTGCATGCGGCTGATATGGCCAAAGCGCAGGCTGCTGTACAAAAGACATGGGATAAATTTTATCCTGAATATGCAAACACAAGTTTGTTTATGAATGAAAGCTTAGATAATTTTTATAAGCAGGAAAATCAGTTAAGTGGGCTATACAAGATTTTCGCAGGGCTTGCAATTTTTATTTCGTGTCTCGGCCTTTATGGACTTGTTTCATTTCTCGCTGTTCAAAAAACAAAAGAAGTGGGCATTCGTAAAGTGCTTGGTGCATCAATTTCAAATATCGTTTATCTGTTTTCAAAAGAATTTACCATTTTGATTACAGTGGCATTTGCCATCGCAGCTCCGGTTGCCTGGTATGTGATGAGTGATTGGTTAAATAATTTCGAATATAAAATTCCTATCGGCGCCGGTGTGTTTTTGCTTGCGATGATGATATCGCTTTTCATTGCCTGGATCACTGTCGGATATAAAGCAATAAAAGCAGCACTGGCAAACCCGGTTAAAAGTATACGGAGCGAATAAACTATAAAACCCTTCAAGATGCTTAAAAACTATTTTCTTACAGCCTGGAGAAATCTCCGTAAGAAGCCGGTATTCTCGGTTATAAATATTGCCGGCCTTTCAATTGGTCTTGCGGCATTTTGGCTTATTGCACTATATATTGGAGATGAACTTAGTTTTGATCGTTACCACAAGAACGGTGACCGGGTTTATCGTGTTGTTCACCATGCGAGCTGGAAGGAAAGTGGATTCCATCTCGCTCCCACATCAGCACCGTTTGCGCCGGTTCTGAAAGCCGAATACCCGGAAGTTGAAGATGCGATCCGGATAAATGCCGAGGGCGGTGGTGTACTGCAGGCTGGTGATAAATCACTTAAAGTGGATGCTATTCTTTTTACAGATAAAGGTTTTTTTACATTATTTACATATAAATTCTTAGCCGGTGATGCTGCAGGCGCCTTGAAAACTCCTGAATCGATCGTGCTTACGCGAACATTAGCAGAGAACCTTTTCGGTGATGCCAGATCAGCGATGGGTAAGACTATTTTAATTGATAAAAATTACCCGAATACCGTTACCGCAGTAGTAGAGGATGTTCCGGTGAATTCGCATATCGGATTCAGTGCTCTTCGTTCCATGCCTGCAGGATATTCTGATAATTGGCAGAATTTTTCCTTATATACCTATATCCTGCTTAAGCCTGGTGCCCGTGTGCAAGCCCTGGAATCCAAGCTCCCTGCATTTTTCAAAAAGCACCTTGAGCCGGTTATGGGCCAGGGCATTGAATACCGCATGGAGCTTCAGCCACTTTCTTCCATACATCTGAGATCAAATCTGGAATACGAACTCAGCGCAAATGGCAGCATGCAGTATGTGTATGTGTTTTCTATAGTAGGCTTACTTGTGCTGGTCATTGCATCTATCAACTACATGAATCTTTCAACAGCCCGTTCTACTTACCGGATAAAAGAAATAGGTGTGAGAAAAGTAGTCGGATCAGGAAAGGGACAGCTTGTTTTTATGTTTCTTGCAGAGTCTGTGCTTATTTGCTTTTTTGCCGGGATCTTCGCGATTGTGATTGCGGACCAGGTTATGCCGCTCTTTAATCAGCTGGCTGGTAAGAACCTTTCTATTTGGAGATTCGGTATTCCAGCTACCCTGCTGTCCCTTTTTGGCTTTACAATTATCACAGGTCTTATAAGCGGAATTTACCCGGCATTTTTTATGTCTGGATTTCTTATGATCCCATCGTTAAAAGGACAAATAGGTTCCAGAACCGGTTCTGTGATATTCCGGAAAGGACTTGTTACATTTCAATTCGTCATCACAATAATGATGATTGCAGGTTCATACATTATTTATCAGCAACTCAATTACATTCAAAATACAAATCTTGGTCTGAACAAAGACCAGGTACTCACCTTTCATATCGATAACCAGGAGTTGAGGGAAAAAACCGCTGCGATCAAGCAAGCGTTGCAACAAAACCCACTTATCGAATCCGTGTCTGCAGCAAGCAATCCGATTGGCAATAATAATATCGGGTCCAATGGATATTTTTTTGAGGAAAATTCGGATGTTAAAGGCAGAGCCGGAAATATTTCAACCTCATCCCGTAAAGTTCAGAATTTTATGGTCGATGCAGATTATCTGAAAACACTTGAAATTAAGACCATAAGAGGGCGCAACTTTTCAGACAATAGAAAAGGAGATCAGTTTGGAAGCGTGTTAGTAAACGAAACACTCGTAAGGGAGCTTGGTTGGCAAGAGCCCATTGGTAAACGTGTTCAGTTCAAAATAAACAATGAAGGTAAAATAGGCGAATCCCTGGTAATAGGTGTTGTAAAGGATTTTCATATTTATTCACTGCAACATAAAATTGAACCTCTGATCCTTCAAATGCCTCCTGAAGAACGGGCAAAGGATAATCTGTATGTCCGTGTGAGTACAAAAGATGTTCCCGCTGCACTGGTATATCTTAAAAAAACATATCAGCAATTTGATCCCGGCTCAAATCCTGAATTTCGTTTTCTCAGTGAAAATTTCAAAGCTCAGTATCAAAGCGAACAAAAACAAGGCAAACTATTATTTGCTTTGACCGTACTTGCTATATCCATCGCTTGTCTTGGTTTGTTCGGACTTGTCACGTTCACTGCCATGCAAAAATCGAAGGAAATCGGAATTCGAAAAGTACTCGGCGCGAGTGTGTTGACAATCGTAAAGTTGTTGTCACTTGATTTACTAAAGCTGGTTTTTATCGCTTTCCTGATTGCCACACCCATTGCCTGGATAACTATGAAATACTGGTTGCGCGACTTTGCCTATCAAATTAACATAAACTGGGGCGTGTTTTTGTTTGCAGGTTCGGTTGCTGTACTGATTGCGTTGATGACACTCAGCATTCAGGCAATAAGAGCTGCTGTAGCTAACCCGGTAAAAAGTCTGAAAGCCGATTAAATATAAAAATTACCCCCCCCCAACTATGTTCCAAAATTACTTCAAGACAGCCTGGCGCAATCTTTGGAAAAATTCCTTTTTTTCGTCGCTAAATATATTAGGGCTCGCAATAGGAATGGCAGCATGTATCATTATCATGTTGTTTGTTTCGTACGAAAAAAGTTTTGACGGATTTCATACTAAAAATATCTACAGGCTTGATGAGGTACAGAGTTTCGTAGGAATGGTTGCACCGCAAAAGGTTGCATTGTCCATGTTTCCGATGGCTCCCGTATTTAAAAAGGAATTGCCTGAAATACTGAATTATACCCGGTTAAATTCATACAACAATATGGATCTGACCTTCGGTGACAAGAAAATAGTATATCCAAAAATCTTATTTACAGATTCCACATTTCTGGATATGTTCAATTTCAAATTACTGCAGGGCGATAACAAGGCAGTATTACAGAAACCAAACAGCCTTGTATTAACTGAGTCCGGCGCCAAAAGATTATTTGGCAGTTCGTCAGCGCTGGGAAAAACTGTTACACATTTTGGAGGTGATACACTTGTGTTTACTGTAACCGGTATCCTCGAAGATGTACCGCAGAATTCGCATCTCCAATTCGATGGGTTGTTTTCTATAAGCACCACTACCGGACCTAACAATATGAATAACTGGGGCGGGAACTGGTTAACAACTTATTTTGAACTGGCACCGAATACAAATATTGCAGCGCTGGAAAAGAAATTTGCATCCATTATCAAAAACTATATGCCAGACGAAGGATGGAAGCAATATGAGTTATTTCTGCAGCCACTTAAAGAAGTTCATTCCAATTCGGTAGATATTACACACGACTACCATAATTTCCAGAAGTTTGATAAACGATATACATATGTATTTTCGATTATTGCAATCATCGTGCTTGTAATCGCATGTATAAACTTTATGAATTTGTCTACGGCAAAATCAGCGAACAGGGCAAAAGAAGTAGGTGTCAGAAAATCTGTAGGCGCGCAGGCATTTCAATTAAGGCTCCAGTTTCTGAGCGAGTCGTTGCTAATTTGTGTTTTGTCTTTGATTATTGCCATCACACTGGTAGCGCTTTCTCTACCCTATGTCAGAAACCTGAGTGAACGTCAGCTACATTTTCCACTGTTTACAGATCCAACGCTTCTTGCGATCCTTTTTTGTGGCACAATTTTGACTGGCGTTCTTGCCGGATTATATCCCTCCTTTTATCTTTCGTCATTTCAACCTTCCCGCGTTTTGAAAGGCTCTGTGCAGTCGGGCAAATCAAAAAGTCTATTCCGCAATGTGCTTGTTGTAACACAATTCACCGGTTCGGTATTTTTGATCATAGCAACTATTTTTGCAGTCAGGCAACTTCGCTTCATGCAGGAAAAGGATCCCGGGTTCAACAGGGAACATGTAATGATGATTCAACTAAATAATAAAACTTTTCCCAGATATAAGGCTATTAAGGAATCATTACTCACATACCCGGGCATATCTGCTGTATCTGCCTCCCAGCAAAGACTTGGGAATAACCTGCATCAAACAGGCGTTGTTTTCCATGGCGAAAATGGTACGAAGGAACTTGCTGTTTCGCAAAATATAGTGGACCCTGATTATCTGACGTTGTATAAGATTCCTTTAGTTGCTGGCAGGAATTTTTCGAATGACTACCAAACCGATAATGGTAAGGCTTATATCATAAATGAGAACCTGGCTCATGAACTACTTAAAGAAGAAAAGAATGCAAAAGTCGAATCCCTGATAGGTAAAAGATTCGGTTTCGGTGGTATGGATTCTGCCGGGTCAATAATAGGTATTGCTAAAAATTTCAATTTCAACTCACTTCATCATAAGATTGAAACTTTGTGTATGCTGAGCCAGAGAGATTGGGGATACAGTGAAATTTCCGTGCGGCTGAATGGGTCAAGTTCACGCGAGTCTATTGAACATATTAAAGCGGTATGGAAAAAGATTGTTCCGGATTACCCGCTAGATTACAAATTTCTGGATCAGCATTTTGAAGAACTGTATAAATCTGATAAACAAGTAAGCGAAGTGGTCGGAATTCTGGCAAGCCTCGCAATAGTGATAAGCTGTTTGGGATTATTCGGTCTCGCATCGTTTGCAGCGGAAAAAAGAATCAGGGAAATAGGTATCCGTAAAGTATTGGGTGCTTCTGTTCAAAGTATAGTTGGTATGCTCTCAAGAGATTTCGTTAAGCTCGTCATTATAGCCAATATTATTGCCTGGCCATTGGCGTGGTTTGCACTGTACAACTGGCTCCAGAGTTTTGCTTTTCGCATAGAAATAAGATGGTGGATCTTTGTAATGGCAGGGTTGGCATCACTGATCATTGCATTATTTACCGTTTGCTTTCAGGCAGTTAAGGCTTCTTTGGCTAACCCTGTCAAGAGTCTGAAGATGGATTAATCGCAGGTGTTAAAATTGCTCTCGCAGCATGCCGGTCCGGCTAAAATGTTGAAAGAAGATCGGAGTATTTTGTAATAATAATTGAAGCACAGGCTATGTTAAAAAGAAATCTTTTACTTGCTTTCAGAAATCTGAAGACATCCAGAGCAAACACCATCATTAATATTTCCGGCCTCAGTATTGCCGCGGCCGCTTTCCTGTTGTTGATGCACTTTGTAACTTTCGAAAAAAGCTACGAAGATTTTCATACAAAATCCGACAGGATAAGCAGAGTAACAATTGATTTGTACAACGGGCCGGAGCTGATAGGTACGGATTGCGAAACCTATCCACCGCTCGGGCCCCTGCTAAAAAAAGAATTTCCGGAAGTACAAGATTTTGTAAGGCTCCAGGATTTCAGTCCTGCAGAAATCCAGGAAGGTAAAAATGTATTCGCGATCGATAAATTTTACGCGGCTGATCCAAGCGTTTTTTCTGTTTTTGATTTCAAATTGATCAAGGGCAACCCGGCTACGGTACTTACCGAACCTATGCAGGGCGTGATTAGTGAAAAGATATCCAAAAAGTTATTTGGAGAGGGATCTGCAATAGGTAAAGTAGTTAAAGTCAATACAAGGCCTGTGCTGATAACAGGGGTATTCCAGGATGTTCCGCCAAATACACATCTCCGGTTCGAATTGTTATTATCGTTCAATTCATTACCCGCGCTTGGTCCCGATACAACTACCTGGAACGGCAACAATAATTTTACCTACCTGCAACTGCGGAAAGGAACAAATCCTGTCGCGCTGAACGAAAAGCTGAAGGTGCTTTCAAAAGCAAGACTAAGACACGAAAACCTCGTAGCGCAGAATATCAGAGATATCCATCTTTTTTCAAACAGATCATTTGAACCCGATATTAACGGGGATTATAAAACTGTAAATTTTTTAATGATCGTGGCTGTATTAATAGTGATTATCGGATGCATTAACTATGTCAATCTGATCACTGCAAATGCTTCGGAAAGATCCAGGGAATCGGGCATGCGCCGGTTACTCGGATCGTCCAGATCCGGACTTATTGGTCAGTTCCTGACTGAGACTTTGATCATTAATGTCATTTCGTTCCTGGTTGCTCTGCTGATCATTCAACTGGTTTATCCGTTTTATTTGTCTCTTGCTGCAAAGGAGTTTGACCGTCATATATTCAGAACTCCCTCCTTCTGGAAAATACTTTTTGGCTTGTTCGTCCTGAATGCGCTACTCAGCGGATTATATCCCGCTTTCATTTTGTCTTCGGTTAAGCCGGCTGCTGTTATCCGCAGAAGTTTTACGGCATCTGCATCAGGAAATTTTCTTCGCAAAGGACTGGTTGTCGGGCAATTTACAGTTGCCATCATCGTGTTGATAGCTTCGGCCATAGTGTATCGCCAGGTTCAGTTCATGCGAAACCAGGACCTTGGTATGAATGCCAGCCAGATGCTTGTAATTAAAGGTCCCGTAAACACCGAGTCTGATTCTTTACATAAACTACAGGTTGAAGCTTTCAAGAATCAACTGTCTGGTTTGGGCGCTGTACAGGCTATAACAACCAGCGGTGCGGTTCCCGGCGACAATATAAATCAATTAAATACAACTACTGGTATCAAAAAATATGGCAGCAATATTGAATCAGGACTGAATTACTGTAATTATGATATTGATGAAAACTTCGTTCCTGCCATGCAGATGAATCTGGTTGCTGGAAGAAATTTTCGTTCCGGAAACCCAAGGAATGAAGTATTGGTTAACGAAGAAGCTGCCAGGCTTTTGGGATTTTCTTCCGCGCAGGCGGCAATCGGCGGAAAAATTACCTACGGCCGCAGAGGAATTCCCTACTCGGAGATAGTCGGCGTATTAAAAGACTACAAACAACGATCTGTCAAAGACGCAATGCTACCGATGATTCACACCTATTCGCAATCCAATGACGGTTATTATGGTCTTAAAGTAAATATGACTTCTATTCAGCCAACAATAGCTGCTATTCAAAAGATCTGGAAAAAATCATATCCGGAAAACTCTTTCGATTATTTTTTCCTGGATGAGCTCATTGACAAACAATACAGATCAGATCTCAGATTTGGAAAAATCATTGGCATTTTTTCAGCCCTCACTTTTTTTATCACGTGCCTCGGTATATTGGGATTAACGACAGCTACTGTGTCAAAACGCACCAAAGAAATTGGTATTAGAAAGGTACTGGGCGCTTCGGTGAACAGTATTGTTTCGCTTATCTCGAAAGATTTTTTAAAGCTGGTTTGTTTTGCGATAGTGATTGGGTCGCCCATAGCCTGGTTACTGATGAACGAGTGGCTCAAAGATTACAATACGAGGATCAATATCGGATGGGCTGTTTTTATTGCTGCTGGTATGCTCGCTCTCATTGTTGCGATGACTACGATCAGTTACCAGGCAATCAAAGCTGCCTTATCTAATCCTGTAAATAGTTTGAAGTCGGAATAGAGACCGGTATTTAATTATAATAAGACACCAAACGATTCGCATGTTCAAAAATTATTTGAAAATAGCATGGAGAAGTATCCGGAAGAATAAAGTTTCATCTGCTATTAATATTACCGGGCTCACAATCGGACTTAGTTGCTGTTTATTGATTGCGATATATATGAAGCATGAGCTGAGTTATGATCGTTTTCAAAAAAACGGCGACCGCATAGCCCGGATGATAATGGAATATAAGATTGGAAGCGAAGGCAGATCCGGTACATGGACAAGCACAAAAGTTTTTCCTGCATTTAAGAGAAATTTTCCCGAAGTTGAATCGGGCGTGCGTATGAGCCAGGTGCCGAGGCTCGTAAAGTACGGCGAAAAATTATTTGATGAGAAAAGATTTCTTTTTGCTGATTCAACCTTTTTTAAAATATTTTCTTTTCAGCTGTTAAATGGTTCTTCTGATGATGTGCTGAAAGCGCCTAAAACAATCGTGCTCACTGCCGATGCGGCAAAAAAATATTTTGGAGCTGAAAACCCGGTTGGTAAAGTGATAAAAGTTGGATCAGATGGAATCGACTTCCAGGTTACGGGAGTCATGCAAAACTGTCAGTCCAATTCACAACTGAAATTTGATATGGTTGCTTCATTTTCTTCTCTGGGGCCGGCGCAGGAAGAGACCTACTGGAATGCCAATTATACCACTTATCTCTTATTAAAGGATAAAAATTCGTTTGCTTCCCTGGCCAGGAAAATACCGCCTTTTATGAAAAAAGAAATGGCTGGTGAAGTTGGAGTATCCCTTAATTTTCATCCGGAGCCTTTTACAACAGTCCATCTATATTCACAATTTGACGGCTTTGAGGCCAATAACAGCATTACAAATATTTATATTATCGGAGCTATTGCATTACTTATTCTGGCAATCGCATGTTTTACCTATATCAATCTGAGCACTGCCAGATCTATGGAACGCGCGCGGGAAGTAGGGATCCGGAAGGTTGTTGGCGCTTTAAAAAAACAGATTTTCTGGCAATTCATTGGTGAGTCAGCATTGTTATCCCTTATTGCCCTCGGGTTATCGGTTGGTGTAGCCACCTTAATATTACCTTATTTTAATCATCTTACCGATAAGACCCTGGCAATTACAAATGTGTTCGAACCTTCGCTGCTTTTGTACTCGTTTGTTGTTGTTCTGTTTATCAGCCTGCTGGCAGGTTGTTATCCGGCCATTATATTGTCTGGCTTTAATCCTATTAAAGTATTGAAAGGTGCTTTTAAAAATTCGGGATCAGGTATATGGTTAAGAAAATCATTAACAGTATTTCAGTTTGTAATTTCAGTTTTTCTGATCATTGCTACTTTCACTATACAACATCAGTTAAATTATATCAGAAATAAAAAGCTTGGATTCGACCGTGACCAGGTTCTTGTTTTACCTTCCGATGGTAAGATCAATAAGTCGATAGATCTGATCAAAACAGAATTTGCAAAGCTTACTCATGTAAAGAAGGTTTCCATGGCCTACAATACGCCCAACCATATTCTGGGTGGATACAGTATGAAAAACAACAGCATGGCAGCGTCTGAAAATGTATCCGTGACTGCCAATCCTGTCGATCAGGATTTTGTAAAAACAACTGGCCTACAGATTCTGGCTGGCAGTGATTATAATATCCAGGATATGAAAGATGTGGCAAATGAAGACAATGAGAAGAACGTTTTTCAGTTCATTCTGAATGAATCTGCAGCAGCCACACTTGGCTGGAAACCGGAGGAAGCCATTGGCAAACGGATGTCACTGGGTGATGACCGGCCCGGGTTTGTAAAAGCGGTGGTTAAGGATTTTCATTTTGAGTCATTGCATAACCCAATCAAACCGTTGGTTTTATTCCCTGGAACTTACTTCAATGTTATGATGGTTAAACTGGATGGTAAGAATATTCCCGCGACCATAAGTTTCCTGGAATCTTCATGGAAGAAATTGGTTCCGCATCGCCCTTTTGAATATCATTTCCTTGACGAGGATTTCAACAAGATGTATAGTGCTGAATTGAAAACCGGTGAAATATTGAATGTATTTGCCGGCATGGCGGTGTTACTTGCCTGTCTGGGATTGTTCGGGCTTTCTTCTTATACTGCACAGCAACGGATCAAAGAGATCGGTATTCGCAAAATTTTAGGCGCTACGGTGTTGCAGCTTACTTCAATATTGTCACGTGATTTTGTCAAACTTGCAATCATCGCTTTTGTAATTGCCGCTCCCCTTGCCTGGTGGGTAATGACTAACTGGTTGCAGGACTTCAATTACCGGGTTAACATGAGTTGGTGGATATTTTTACTTGCAGGTGCTATGTCGCTTGTAATAGCGTTGCTGACGGTAAGTATACAAGCGGTTAAAGTTGCGCTGAGTAATCCCGTGAAGAGTTTGAAGGCGGAATGATGGATCCCCTCCTGCGAAGGAGGGGAACGAGCGTAGCGTGGGGGTGGTTGTTCTTTGGTCTTCGAAAACCATCAGTACGCGGTTACCAAAGAACAACCACCCCTGTCGTCTTCGACGCCTTCCCCTCCTTCGCAGGAGGGGAGTTGTATCATAACCGGACAGTTTTTGTATCGAAAACGAACTGAATCGGATAATTTTTCGACACAAATGGTTGTAATTCAACATATTACAAACTGGCATATCATTGTTTATAAGATAGTGCATTAACAAACCGGGTATGATCAGAAATTATTTTAAGGTTGCGTTCAGAAACATCAGCAGAAACAAGCAGATGTCAACATTAAACATACTTGGTTTATCCATTGGCCTCAGTGCATCCCTGATCATCTACCTCATAGTTCAGTATCAGCTTGGTTTCGATAAACATTATGCCCATCCTGACCGGATATACCGCGTCGTAACGCATATGCGGTTCGCCGGAACCGATTTTAAGAACTCAGGCGTTCCGTTGCCCGTTGCACCGACCGTTAAAAGAGAAATTACGGGAATCGAAAAATCAGCAGCCATACATTCCAGGTTTGATGAGGTAAAAGTTTCTGTTGACAGGCCCGGCAACTCGAAAAAAATCGAATTTAAAAAGCAGAAACATATCAGTTTTGCAGATGAGGATTTCTTTGACATTTTTGAAAAAAAGATACTGGCGGGCACTTCCAAAGGCATGAATACCGAGCCAGGTGTAGTTGTGCTTTCTGAAACAAGAGCAAGATTATATTTTCCGAATGTACCACTCGAACAAATACCTGGTTCTGTGATTACTTATAATGACACTATCCAGGTTCATGTTGGAGGCATTTTTGCCAATGAGACCTACCAAACCGATCTTAAACAGGAAGAAGTCATATCGCTGCCTACTATCAAATCGGCCGGTCTCTCGCAGTTGGCAGATGAGACGCAATGGACTTCAGTCAGTTCTTCTTCTGAACTTTATATCAGGCTTTCAACAGGAACGAAACCGACCACCGTTCTCAAACAACTGCAGGGGGCATTTCATAAATACAGTAAACCCCAACCTGGACAGGACCCTGCGAAAAATTTTACAAAGCTCGTTCTTCAGCCAATTGATAGTTTGCATTTTAGCCAGGAGTATGGAGGAGCTGCAAATATTAAAACACTTAACGGACTGATGATCCTCGCGGCGTTCCTGTTATTGCTGGGATGCATAAACTTTATAAATTTATCGACCGCACAAGCTTCCCGTAGGGCAAAAGAAATTGGCATCAGGAAAACGGTTGGCAGTACGAGAAAACAACTCATCGGTCAGTTTCTTAGTGAAACATTTCTCCTGACCGTTTTGGCATCGATGCTTGCCATTATTTTGACTCCGCTCCTGTTGAAAATATTCAGTGACTTCGTACCTGAAGGATTAAAGTTTGATGAAACTACCTGGAAGAAGATCCTGATTTTTGTGCCGCTGTTGATTGTCGTAGTAAGCCTGCTTGCTGGATTCTACCCAGCTATCGTTCTTTCGAAATTCAAACCTGTTCTTGTTCTTAAAAACCAGGCATACGCAAATACAAGTCTATCAAGAACTGGCTGGCTTCGTAAAACATTAACCGTTTCGCAATTTATAATTGCACAGTTCTTTGTAATTGCCACAATTGTCGTGGGCAGACAGATACATTACTCTCTCAACATGGACACGGGCTTTAAAAAGGAAAATATTGTAACCTTAACGATGCCGTTCGACTTTTATAAACCTGATGATAAGATTTTTGTACTGACAAATAAATTAAAATCACTGTCTGGCATCGAGCGCTTAAGCATCTCCGGTACACCGGCTATCAACGGTTCAATGTCCAGTGCCTACAAGATTCAGAAGGAAGGTAAGGAATATGAAATAAATGTCCAGGTTCGCAATGGCGATTCTAATTTTATTCCACTTTTTGGTATAACCCTGCTTGCCGGTCGCAATCTCAACATTGCTGACAGCAATAAGGCGTTTCTGATCAATGAATCATTTGCCAGGGAAATGGGTTACATGAAACCGGCGGAAGCGGTTGGCCATTATCTCGGCCAGGACAAAAATATTTTGATTGCAGGTGTGATGAAAGACTTTAATCTTAGTTCTTCACGGACTGGCATAATGCCAATGGCATTACGTGCCGAGTTGCGCGATCATTCAGAATTGCAGATTGCCCTAAGGCCGGAATCTGCGGGGGCTGGTAATCAGAAAAAAACAATTTTAGAAATAGAAAAGTATTTCAAGGCTTTATATCCCGGAAACGATTTTATCTATAACTATTATGATCAGGAGATTAAAGATTTTTATCAAAGTGAACAAAAGCTTGCGAAATTACTGAACTGGTCCACGGGCTTATCGGTTTTTATAAGTTGCCTCGGGCTGCTTGGCCTGGTAATTTATACTGCCAATCAACGTCAGAAAGAAATAGGCATACGCAAAGTGCTCGGAGCGAGTATTACACAAGTGGTTAATCTTTTATCAAAAGATTTTCTCAAACTTGTAATTATTGCCTGTGTTATTGCCATACCTATTGCCTGGTGGGCATGTAATGACTGGCTGCGCGATTTTCCATTTCGTGCGCCGCTCAGTGCCTGGATATTTTTCGCAGGAGGTATGGGCCTGATAACGATAGCATTCTTTATCTTAAGTATTAAAACAATTAAAGCAGCTGCAGCGAATCCGGTCGACAGCTTAAGAGCAGAATAAAGGTTTTACATAATATTGAATTTAACTGATTAATTAATCAAACAAAACATGATATCATTTGATCACATTTCGAAATGGATAAACGTTGCGGGTAACAGGGTTTTTTTGTTGAAGGATGTCAATCTTTCAATCAAACAGGGAGAGTTCGTATCGGTCATGGGACCTTCTGGTTCAGGTAAATCGACTTTGTTGAATATCATCGGAATGCTTGACGACGCATCAGAAGGCACGTATACTTTCTTTGATCAAAACGTAACAGCCTTAAGGGAAAAGCAACGCTCAGCGTTGTACAAACAGCATATCGGTTTTGTATTTCAGGCATATCATCTTATTGATGAACTAACAGTTTATGAGAATATTGAAACACCGCTGATATATCAGAATATCAAAGGAAGCGAACGTAAAGCAATTGTTGCAGACGTACTTGACCGGTTTCAGATTGTTGGCAAAAAGGATTTATTCCCTACCCAGCTGTCAGGCGGTCAGCAGCAACTGGTTGGTATTGCCCGCGCGCTGGTGGCCAAACCCGCTTTACTCCTTGCTGATGAACCTACAGGAAATCTTAATTCAAAACAGGGCGAAGAAATAATGGATTTGTTCCAGGAATTAAACAAAGATGGTGTTACCATTATTCAGGTAACGCACTCAGAAAAAAATGCCACTTACGGTTCAAGGATCATAAATCTTCTTGATGGAAGAATCGTTGAGTAGGTGCCAAACCGAAAGTGTGGAGTACAGAAAAATTAATCAATAAAAGAAATTATTATGGTCACTCGTAAGATGATGGGAATTTTGTGTCTCATTATAGCTGGACTTTTTGCAGATGCACAGGACACAGCAGTAATTCAAAAACTATCGCTACAGCAGGCGGTTGATATAGCTATTAAAAACAATCTCGATGTTCAGCAGAGTGATCTTGCGATGCAACGTGCAAGAGTAGGTTACAGGCAGGCAAAGGCAAACATGTTACCGAATATTAACGGAACAGTCAACCACGGAGTTAACCAGGGAAGAAGTATTGATCCGTTTACTAACAGTTACATAAATCAATCATTGACTAACGCAGATTATAATTTAAGCGGCGGAATTGTTTTGTTCAATGGACTTTTAATTCAGAACAACATCAAACTTAATAATTATGCCTATGAAGCCAGCAAACTGGAATACCAGCAGCTGAAGGACAATCTTACACTCGATATCATCCTGACCTATCTTCAGATCCTGAACAATGAAGATCAGCTAAAACAGTCTCTCAACCAGGCAGATATAACCAGGCAACAGGTGTCGAGACTGGAAGTTATGAATAATGATGGTGCAATAGCACCAAGCGACCTGTATGATCTTCGTGGTCAACTGGCAGGAGATGAACTCTCAGCGGTGAATAGCCGAAATACTCTGGAAAGTTCAAAGTTGACCCTCGCTCAGCTGATGAATGTTCCATATTCGAGGTTGTTGCAGGTAGAGCGATTAAATGCCGATCAGCTGCCGGTGAAATACGAAGGAAATATCGACGGTATTTATCAGACTGCTTTGACGGAACTTGCTCTTGTAAAAGCAGCAGTGCTTCGCACGAAAAGCGCAGACAAAGCTGTAAAGGTTGCGAGAGGCGACATGTTTCCAGTTCTAAGTCTCAATGGTGGTCTTTCGACAAATTATTCAAGCGCTGCAAGATCTCAAAGATTTCTCAATTTTAACCTGGACTCAGTTGGTTTCGTAAAAGGCACCAATCAGTCTGTATTATTCCGCAATGATAATTTCGCTTTTGATAAGATCGGATATTCTGATCAGTTCAAAAATAACTATGGAACCGGCGTGAGCATTGGTCTGCGGATCCCTATACTTAATGGTCTTACTGCCCGGAACAGGGTGGCTACCGCAAAGATCGACAAGAGGAATTTTGAGTTGATTGAGGAAAATACGCGGATCAAACTCCGGCAGGCGATTGAACAGGCGTATTTTAATATGACGGCTGCGCGTGAGCGTTATGAAGCTACTACGAAACAAGTCAATGCCTTTCAAGAATCATTCAGGGCAGCTGAAGTAAAATTTAATTCGGGAGCAATAAACTCTGTTGTTTACCTCACTTCAAAAAACTTTCTAGACAGAGCCAATGTGGCTTTGATCATAGCCAAATATGATTACGTGCTACGGACCAAAATATTGGATTACTACCAGGTAAAGCCGCTTTGGTAATTTAATGTTTAAGTAAACGAAAAAGCGCAAATTAATTTGCGCTTTTTCGTTCATGATGAAAGTCCCGGAAAAGGACCTCATACTTTTTTTAACCAATAAGTTTGATAGAGTTTAGTCAGCCAAAGCCGCCACTCTTCTTTTGGGTCGCAATACCGCAGGTTTTGCAGGCACTACGGTCCTTTCGAAACGCATTGCTGTCCACACATGATCTAAGGCAACTTCTGTAGCGCCTTCGAAACCGGCGTTCATAACGCAATTCCAACTACAGGATCTGTTCAAATCAGTAACAATCTTGGAAGAGCTTTTTGGATAAGCGATCCAGAATTTTCCTTCGGCCTGTAAACATGGGATGACCTCTTTCAAAATGTTACTCAATTGATTCTCGTTCACTGCAAATACCAGTGCGAAATCAATTTTGCGGCTTTTTAAAAGTGGGGTGATGCTTTTTGCGAAAGATAATTTGACAAACTGCTTCTCAATTGAAGACGGTAGTCCCTGGATCAAAACATTTTTCTCTTCCTGAAGCTGAAGCTTCTCTAACAAATTTTGAGTCATGCAAAAGAAGTTTTAAGTAAAGCTTAGGTTTATATACAAACGGGACTGCAAAGGTAAGCAATCAAAGCCAGTACTTGAAACTTTTAAGTGTAAAAAATTGATTTATCAAAAACTAATACCTGAAAACTCAAGATCTTGAGTAATGTTAAGTATAATCTAAGTATTAATTCATTGGCTTGTAGTATTTCAAAGCCTCAGGCATTAAACCCTGTAACTTTTGGATACGGGTAGCTTCTGCCGGATGCGTGCTGAGAAATTCCGGAGGTTTCTGACCATCGCCCGCTTTTTCCATTCTTTGCCATAAAGCAATAGCTTCCTGTGGATTATAACCAGCCAATGCTGAGAAAATGAGTCCGTATCTATCAGCCTCTAATTCCTGTTTCCGTGAATTTGGTAATAATACACCTACCTGGGCCGCAGGGCCGTATATATTGTTAAAAATGCCGCTTACTTTGGAATTTCCTGAAGTGGCTACACCGCCAACAACCTGAATACCCTGGGCAACCATTGTCTGACTCATTCTTTCATTACCATGTTTGGCGAGTGCGTGAGCTATCTCATGACCCATAACCACAGCAAGAGCTGCTTCATTCTGGCTTATCGGCAGCAGCCCAGTGTAAACTACAATTTTGCCACCGGGCATACACCAGGCATTCACTTCCTTGGAATCCACGAGATTGTATTCCCAGGCATATCCCTCAAGTTCCTTTGTAAGTCCTTTTTCCGAATAATATTTTGAAATGGCAGTAGTAAGTCTCTGACCGACTCTATGCACCATTTCAGCATCTTTACTTGCACTGGCACTTACTACTTTATTTTGCGAAAGAAAGGTCTGATATTCCTGCTTGGCCATACTGGTTAGTTCCGCATCAGAGATGAGTGACAGCTGATTTCTGCCGGTAATTGCATTTTGGGCGCAAGAACTCAATAGAATAACGGAAAATGCTGTAATAGCGATTCGGGTTAGATTCATAATAGTTTTATCGAATTAAATTCGCGATTCAATGCATAAAAATTGTACCAAAGTTAAGCTGTCAGCTAGATTGTCCGGTCAGCCTGCCGTCTTTCTCTTTTACGGTCCCGGTGTTTGAGAATGGGGACCTTACTTTCACTGCCCTTGATCAGGCGGCCGATATTCTTCTGGTGAGTAAGTACCACCAGCATTGTTACCGCAATTGCAAAGGCGCGGTAAAGTGTCTCTTTTTCATTAAACACAAAAAGTATAAAAACGGCAAAAGCAATACTTGCCAGTATGGAGCTAAGCGAAACGAAACGGGTAAGATATAAAACAAATAAGAAAACGCCGACACAACAAACCGCAACCAGGGGTTGAATGGCAAGTATCATCCCGAACAAGGTCGCAATACCCTTTCCACCTCTGAAATCAGCCCATATGGGGAAAATATGACCCAGTACCGCTGCCAGGCCGAGTCCCACCATAAGGTTGGTTCGGTCCCATTCGCTTGTAAGATAATAAGGAAGTAAAATATATAAACTTGTGGCTGCCACACCTTTCAGAACGTCTATTATCATTACAAATATACCCCAGCGGGAGCCCAGGACCCTGAAAGTATTTGTAGCACCTGAGTTGCCGCTGCCATAGTCGCGAATGTCTATTCCAAAAAAGAGTTTGCTAATCCAAACTGCAGTGGGAACAGAGCCAATCAGGTATGCTATTACAATGAGTAAAATTTCTTTCATTGAATAGTATTAGTTGAAGTTGGATAACGAAAATACGTCATTATTGCTTAACCTTTATATTAAAATGAGTTCATAATCACTTGTGTACTAACTGTAATACGATCCAACCATCTCGCTCATCCTTCTTAATTATGCCCAGAGCGGCTTCCCCGGCTTTTTTTTCGATTATTTCCCGGTCGCCTGAGAGTAATCCGCTCATTAAAACAACGCCATCCTGCATTAAATGTTGCGCAATATTATACATCTGTTCCAACAACACATTCCGGCTTATATTAGCAAGAATTATATCAAATTGTCCGCCTGGTTCAATCTGATCGGCTTTTTCAACAGCTATCCGGACACATCCATTTTCCCGGACATTGTCAATTGCATTTTCAACGCTCATCAGATCGTTGTCAATTGCAAGGATTTCGGAAGCACCTAACTTTTCAGATAAAATAGCTAATACTCCTGTACCTGTACCAAAATCGAGGACTTTACTACCATCAAAAGAGAGACCCTGCATTTGCCGGATCATCAGATATGTTGTTGCATGATGGCCTGTACCAAAACTCATCCTTGGTGTAATAATAATATCATGTGTTGCGCCCTTTGAAGTTTCATGAAATGACGCACGGATACTGCAGAAATTTCCAACTTCAACGGGCGCAAAACTTTTTTCCCATTCTTCGTTCCAATTCACGGCTGGAACTTCTTCAGTATGAAAATCAAGTCCAAGAGGAGAAAGTATTGCTTCTATGATTGACCGATCAAATGCTTCCCGCCTGATGTAAGCATTAAACGCTGTTTGCTCTTCCTCGAACCCGTCATATCCCTTTTCACCCATTAATCCTGACAACAGATCTCTTTGCCAGGGCTTTTCCGTGGGAATTATCACTTTAGTAAAAACATTCATGATGGTTGATATGGATGCGAAGATAATAAGATAATATTGTCACCTTAGTTATACGGTGATAAATACAGAAGCCTTAACAAATCACGTAAAAATGTAACTTCATCCGGTATGCAAATCACTTTGTTTTTGTTGAACACTTCATGGCTGGTACAGAATATCACGACAATTATTATTATAGCTGGCTACCTGTTGAGTATTTTCATGGCGCTGATCGTCATATCAGAAAACCGCAATCCATCTAAGACCCTTGCTTATCTGCTGATGTTTTTTGCACTCCCCTACCTCGGTATACTTGTATATCTTGTTTTTGGAGAGAACTACCGTAAGAAAAAGATCTATAAAAAGAAATGGCTTACTGATCAGCAGAATGCAGAGCGTTTCGGAAATTATATGGTGAGACTTTCTGAGGAGGTTCTGGCAACGCATATGGATACCATCGAGGGAAATGCCCAGCTGGTTCGTTTGTTGGTCAACGATAGTAAATTGCCTATCTCGGTAAATAATAAAGTAAAAGTGCTTCAGAATGGAGAACAAAAATTTCCGGCAGTGTTTGCAGCGTTGGAAAAAGCCAAACATCATATACATATTGAATATTACATTTTTGAAGAGGGGCAAATAGCAGACCAGCTAAAAGATATTCTCGTGCGTAAAAGTCGCGAAGGTGTTGAAGTACGCATAATGTATGATGATTTTGGAAGCGATCTTGGTAAAACATATTTAAACGGCCTCAAAGAAGCCGGTGTACAGATATTCCCATTTTTTAAAGTTTATTTTCATTTACTGGCAAACCGGAACAATTACCGTGACCACCGCAAAATTATCATTGTCGATGGGATTGTTGGTTTTACCGGCGGAATCAATATCGCCGACAAGTATGATAATCGTGTGCCTACTAAAAGGGGAAATATGTTTTGGCGCGACACTCACCTTCAGATCGAAGGCGATGCGGTAAAATTGTTTCAATATCTGTTCTTTTTGAACTGGAATTTTTGCTGTGATGAAGATATTGACCTCTCAAAGGGATACTTTCCTGAGTACAAGGGCGATGGCAACCAGTTGATGCAGGTAGCATACAGCGGCCCCGATTCTGACAGAGCCAGCATCATGCTCAGCTATTTCGCTGCTATCAATAATTCGCGTGATTATGTGTATATCACTACTCCTTATTTTATTCCTAATGACAGTATCCTTGATGCTTTAAAAAAAGCAGCATTAAGTAAAGTGGATGTGCGGTTAATTGTTCCCGGGGTTTCAGATTCCAGATTAGTCAATGCAGCTGCTATGTCTTACTATGAAGAATTACTGGAAGCCGGAGTAAAAATTTATTTGTACAAGAAAGGATTTTCACATTCCAAAACGGTGATTGCGGATCATTCTCTTTCGATGGTTGGAACCGCAAATATGGATATCAGAAGTTTCGACCTGAATTTTGAAGTCAATGCTGTGGTATTTGATGCAGCAATTCATAAAGATCTAAAAGATGCTTTTATGAACGATATTAACGACAGTGTTGAAATAAACCTTGAAGTTTGGAAGAACCGGCCAAAACTCACCAAGATGTTTGAGTCCAGTTGCAGGTTGCTATCGGCGTTGATGTGATGGAGATGGATCCCCTCCTGCGAAGGAGGGGAAGTCGTCGAAGACGACGGGGTGGTTGTTTTTTGATGACCGCATTCAGATATTCTGCGATGACCAAAAAACAACCACCCCCTCGCTTCGCTCGTTCCCCTCCTTCGCAGGAGGGGAGTTTATTAGTTCTGTTCAGGTTTTGGCATTAATACCTTCCTGCTTAATTTAAATTTGCCGGTCTTATCTACTCCGATCAGTTTTACTTTAATTGTATCGCCTTCCTTTAACACTCCTTCCATGGTCTCGAGTCTTTTCCAGCTCACTTCACTGATATGCAGCAAACCCTGTTTGCCAGGAATGAATTCAACAAAAGCTCCGTAAGGCATTACTGACTTAACTTTAGCTTCATAAGTTTCACCCACCTCAGGCATTGCCACAATTCCCTTGATCCAGGCAACAGCTTTTTGTAATCCTTCTTTTGCCGGACTGAAAATACTCACCTCGCCAAAGTTTCCAACTTCTTCCAGATTAATAGTAGTCCCTGTTTCGCGTTGGATTTCCTGGATGATCTTACCCTGGGGTCCGATCACAGCTCCAATAAATTCTTTGTCGATAAACAATTTTTCCATTCTGGGAGCATGCGGTTTAACCTCATTGCGGGCTACCGGCATACACTCATACATGGCATCAAGGATATGTAAACGACCGGCACGTGCCTGTTCAAGCGCCTGTCTCATTGTATCCATGCTAAGGCCATCTACTTTAATATCCATTTGCACACCACAAATTCCTTCCCTGGTACCTGTTACCTTGAAGTCCATATCTCCCAGATGATCTTCATCACCCAGTATATCTGTAAGAATCGCATATTTGCCATCGCCGGAGCGGGTGATAAGGCCCATGGCCACACCACTTACGTGTTTGGGGAACGGAACACCGGCATCCATAAGTGCAAGTGATCCGGCACAAACGGTGGCCATAGAAGAAGAACCATTTGATTCCAGGATATCGCTTACTACCCTTACAGTATAAGGATAATCTGACCCGGGCATCATTTGTCTCAACGACCGCATTGCGAGGGCACCGTGGCCTACTTCGCGACGACTTTGGCCGCGCATCATTTTCACTTCACCAGTACTGAAAGGAGGAAAATTATAATGCAGGAAAAACTTAGAATCGACGGACTTAGCCGCGCTTTCAACCAGTATTTCATCTAAAGGTGTTCCGAAGGTAACTGTTGTTAACGATTGAGTTTCACCTCTTGTGAACAATGCAGATCCGTGGGGTGTAGGTAATGGATCGATCTCCATAGCCAATGGACGAACTTCATCCAGTTTACGGCCGTCAAGGCGAACCCTGTCATCTACGATCATATTACGAATAACCTCCCATTTCAGATCTTCGTAATACTTTTTCACAAGTTTCTTATCAACATCAGAATATTCTTCTCCGAGAACAGTCTCGATAAGCTCAGTCCTGAGTTGATCAAAAGCATCACTACGGGCATGTTTGCTGCTGGCTGATTTGGAAATTTCGTAAACTTTATCCTTTGCAAACGCAATGACTTTTGCGTTTAATTCTTCGTTTTGAACCGGTTTGGTATACTCTCTTTTTCCAGTAACCCCTTTTTTAGTTCTTAATTCTTCCTGGGCTTTTATCTGGATACGGATAGCATCGTGAGCAAGTTGTAATGCCTTGATCAGGTCTTCTTCCGAACATTCTTTAGATTCTCCTTCAACCATCATCAGATTCTTTTCAGTTGCTGCGATGATGAATTCCATATCAGATTTTCCCAATTCGGTGCGGGTTGGATTTACGATCAGCTGACCGTCAACCCGGGCAATCCGGACCTCACTAATGATTTCTTTGATCGGAATATCCGAAACAGCCAAAGCTGCAGAAGCCGCAAGACATGCAAGGGCATCAGGCATCACCTCAATATCACTTGAAACAAGCGATATAAGTACCTGAACATCACACAGATAATCTTCTGGAAATAACGGCCTTAATGCACGGTCTATTAAACGGCTGGTAAGAATTTCATAATCATTCAAACGGGCTTCTCTTTTAAAGAATGACCCAGGAATACGTCCTGCCGACGCAAATTTTTCCTGATAGTCTACGGAGAGGGGGAAAAAGTCCTGACCTTCCCGGGGTTCCCGGTTGGCCACAACTGTTGCTAATAAAATACAATTACCCTGACGAACGGTAACCGCACCATCGGCCTGACGGGCTAGTTTACCGGTTTCAATAGTGACGATCTTACCGCCGCCTATATCGAAACTGGCACTGATTGGTTGGGAAAGCATAATTCAAATTACGTTTAGAGTTACCGGCAATCGTGAGAAGGTGGGAATAAAAGATAACCGGAAACCCAGTGAATAAAGAAATTTCGTGTATAAACCCGGAGTTAAACAAAACAACGATTCCCAACTGTGCTTTCAGTTGGGAATGGTGCTATATAATCATTATCGTACTGACCGATAATTATTTTCTAATTCCAAGTTTTTCAATCAACTGGCGATAACCTTGCAGGTTATTTTTGCTCAGATAGTTCAACAGCCTTTTACGCTGTCCAACAAGTTTCATCAACCCACGCTGGGTAGAGAAATCCTTATGGTTCTTGCGAAGGTGGTCAGAAATACTATTAATACGCTCTGTCAGGAGCGCAATCTGGCCCTCGATAGAACCTGTGTTTGTGGCTTTTCCACCGAACTGTGAAAAAATAGTAGAAACTTTTTCGTTTGTTAAATACGGCATCTCAAATTTTTTTTAGAAACATCCAATTAATTCATCTTTAAATTGCCGGCGAAGGTACAAAAAATTTATTGATTATTATGGATCCGTAGCTCAATTTTTCCCGGTTGCAACGGTTATTTCAATATTCGCATTATTTTTACCGCTTTATCATGAAAAACCTGGTTTTCACGGTTACTAACGATCTCACCTATGATCAGCGGATGATAAGGATCTGCCATTCGCTTGCTATGGCCGGTTTTAGTATTTGCCTTATTGGCCGGAAACTCAAAGATTCCCCGCCGCTCGGACAACAGTCTTTTAAACAGAAGCGTTTAAACTGCCTTTTTAAGAAGGGCAAGCTTTTTTATCTTGAATTTAATTTCAGATTGTTTGTGTTTCTTCTTTTCAGGAGGATGGACTGTATTTGTGCAATTGACCTGGATACTATTCTGCCCTGTTATCTTGTTTCAAGGGTCAGGGGCATACAACGGGTATATGATGCTCACGAATTGTTCTGCGAGATGAAAGAAATCGTAGAAAGACCGGTCATTTACAAAACATGGAAGTGGCTCGAGAAAATGACTGTCCCGAAATTTCAACATGGCTACACTGTTAACCAACCTATTGCCGAAGAGTTTCGCAAAATGTACGGTGTAAATTATGAAGTAATCCGAAACGCCGCGGTGCTGCAGCCACTGGTTATACCAGATAAAAAGCAAAAATATATATTATACCAGGGCTCGGTCAATAAAGGACGATCTTTTGAAACACTGATACCAGCCATGAAGCTGGTTAATGCACCACTTATAATTTGCGGTGATGGCAACTTCATGGCTCAGGCAAAAAAACTGGTTGCCGGGCATGGATTAGAAAAAAAAATATTCTTTAAAGGAAAACTTGATCCTAAAACACTTCGGTCATATACAGTTAATGCATGGGTAGGTGTTACATTGTTTGAAAATCACGGACTAAGTAACTATTTTTCATTGGCAAACCGGTTCTTCGATTTTCTGCATGCTGGTATACCGCAAGTCTGTGTTAATTACCCCGTATATCACGATTTAAACAATAACCGCCCTTTTGCTGTTCTCATTAATGATCTGGCTCCTGATACAATTGCTTCTGCAATTAACAGTTTGCTTGACGATGAGCAATTGTATCATTCATTACAGGAAAATTGCTTTTTAGTAAGGCAACAATTAAACTGGCAGCAGGAAGAAAAGAAACTGATCAGTTTTTATAATCAAATAATGAACAAGGTTGGATAAACACTTACATATTATCTCTCTCGACGTGCCCTATCCTGTTGATTATGGAGGTGTCTTTGACATCTTCTATAAACTGCAGTTTTTGAAGGAAGCGGGGATAAAAATTCATCTGCATTGCTTTGTTAATAAACGACCCCCGCAGCCCATTCTGGAGCAATACTGTGAAACAGTGCATTACTATCAACGGCAAACCGGACACAAAGGGTTTTCTTATCAGATGCCTTACATAGTAAGCTCGAGGAACAGTGATGAATTGGTTGCTAATCTGCTAAAGGATGATTATCCGATTTTAGCAGAGGGCATTCATTGTACGCATTTTCTGCACGACTCTCGGTTTTGCAACTCAACCAGAAAAATAATCCTGAGGCTTCATAATGTTGAGTCGGTATATTATCATAACCTCTTCAGGACGGCTAACGTTTCATTGAAAAAATTATATTTTCTTTCAGAAAGCAGGCTGTTAAAGAAGTATGAATCAAATATTGTAAGTAAGGTTTCTCTTATTCTTTCTGTTTCTGATCAGGATAAAGACGTTTATAAAAAAGAATTCCAGGCAAAAAACATTGCCAGGCTTCCGGTTTTTACCGGTTTCAGTGAAATCAAATCTCAGGAAGGAATTGGTTGTTTTTGTTTATATCATGGGAATCTTTCGGTTCCGGAAAATGAAAAAGCCGCGCTCTGGCTTGCTGACTATGTGTTTAATGATATGAATGTACCGTTTATTATCGCAGGGAAAGATCCTTCGGACAGGCTCACAAGAAATATAAGAAGCAAACAAAATACATGTCTGATAGCAAATCCGGATGAGAAAGAAATGTCAGATCTGATCAGTAAGGCACAGATCAATATTTTGCCGTCGATGAATTCGACTGGTGTTAAGCTGAAACTGGTGAATGTATTATTTAATGGCAGGCATACTGTTGTAAACGATGCAACGGTGAAAGGAACAGGCTTTGAATCAGCGTGTCATGTTGCCGGGAATGCCAGCGGATTCAAAAGTATCGTTACGCAATTGTATCATCGTCCATTTACAGAAGATGAAACAATACTTCGGAACAAACTGCTGAATAATGTTTTTGATAACCGGAAAAATGCAGAAAGGCTTATTCAATGGATATGGTAGCGTTATCCGAGATCTTCCCTCTTTCTGTTCTTATCATTCTGGCCGGAAATTTATTAATCACAATGTAATCATGTGTTGCCATCACTATGGCCGTTCCATAATCCCTTGAGATATGGAAAAGCAACTGCATAATCTCATCCGATGTTTCCGGATCGAGATTGCCGGTTGGTTCATCGGCAAGAATCAATTTTGGAGAATTTAACAGCGCACGTGCAACATCAATTCTTTGTTGTTCTCCTCCACTCATTTCGAAGGGCATTTTAAAGCCTTTGGATTTTAAGCCGACTTTGTCAAGAACATCAACAATTTTTTCGTCCATAAGCTTTTCATCCTTCCATCCGGTAGCGCGGAGAACAAACTTAAGATTATCGTTTACGTTCCGGTCTGTAAGTAACTGAAAATCCTGGAATACCACGCCGAGATTACGGCGCAAAAATGGTACTTTTTTCCAGTCCATTTTGCGGAGATCAAATCCAACAACCTTACCCTCTCCTTCTGTAAGATCCAGGTCACCGTATAATGTTTTGAGCAGGCTCGATTTTCCGGTACCGGTTTTACCAACCAGGTAAACAAATTCACCTTTGTTTACCTGAAAATTTACATCCTGTAGCACAAGATTTTTGCCCTGGTAAATGTTTGCGTGTTTTAAATCGATTATAAGTTCCGGCATAGCTGACCCTGATTAGTAATCAAAAATAAGTAATAATGATTTCAATTCAGCTATAATTTACAGCTTCGTCCGACGAAGCTTTGGCGTAAGCATGCTTCGTCAGCCGAAGCATTAGCGTAGGCGGGGTATGGCAAAAAAAAAGCCGTCGGTTAAGACGGCTTTTTAAAATCTCAATATTGAATTATATTTTTATCAGTTTGATGATTTTTTTCTGAACGTCCTGTTCCGCGATCAGGAAATATTGGCCCTTCATCAGATTGTCACCAAGTACAATCGTTGAGTTGTTTCTGACACCGTTTATAACTTTCACAACAGTACCAAGTTGGTTGTGAATTTTCAAAGTTATCGGAGCATCTGAATTGCTAAGCAGATTAACGTTGAATGCGTTGCTGGAAGGATTGGGCCATACACCGATGTTTAAAGATAATGGCTGCTCAATTCTGGCCATTGAATATGCAACTACAACAGTGACGTCATCGTAAGCAGTTTTGCCTGTATTATCAGTAACTGTAAGTCTGAACACAAAAGTTCCGACTGCGAGATCCTGAATTAACGTGGAAGGTGTATTGTTGGTGACAATATTGTATCTGGATGGTCCGGAAACTTTTGACCATTTGTAAGACACTATTATGCCTCCTGTACCAAATCCGGCAAGTACAGTATTGTCGGATGGCAATGTAACATTCAGATCTGGTCCGGCATTCGCAGTAAGTCCTGTTCCGGGCTTCTCTGGCTGTTCAGGTTGTTGTGGTTCCTGAGGTTGCTGAGTTGCAGCTCTTACAGTTACGCTGAGATCGTCAGAGTGAGTCAGACCTTTGTCGTCAGTTACTGTGAGGCGGAAAATGTAAGAACCTTCAGCGAGGCCATTGATTTCTGTGACAGCATTGTCAGATCGTACGATGCTGAAATTTGATGGACCTGAAACTTTACTCCATTTGTAGCTCGCGATGAAACCATCAGTGTCGCTGGATGCGCTGCCGTCAACCACTACTTTATTAACTGGTAAGTTTATCGCGATATCTCCTCCGGCCCTGGCCACAGGAGGCTGATTTTGTGTAGTTGGTGCTCCTTGTTTTGAAACAGTTACTGTAGCATCATCAGTGTGAATGGCTCCTTTATCGTCAGTTACCTGAAGTCTGAAAACATAAACACCTTCCCGCAGATCTTCCAGTTTGGTTATAGACGAATACGTGTTAAGGATATTATAAGTTGCAGGACCACTAATCTTTAACCAACGATATGCGGTAATAGTGCCATCCGGATCTCTTGATGCACTGCCGTCCAATGTTGTTCTGTTTAATGGTAAAGTGACAAACATATCCGGTCCGGCGTTTGCAATCGGAGCCTGATTACCCGATGTGGTGCGTGCAGCGTTCACAGTGACTTTTACATCATCATTGTGAATGGCACCTTTGTCATCGGTAACCAGCAGACGGAATGTATAAACACCGGCTACGAGATTACCAACTGCAGTTAACGAGCTATTTGCATTTGCAATACTGTATTCTGCAGGACCGTTAACCATCAGCCATTTATGAGATGTGATAGTGCCATCAGGATCTTTGGATGCCCGGCCATCAAGTGTTACACTATTTAATGGAAGACTGATCGTAACATCTTCTCCTGCATTGGCAACAGGCGATTGATTGCCCGGTGTTGCAGCATTCACAGCAACTACGACTTCATCTTCATGTGCTGCGCCCTTGTTATCGATAACCTGTAGTCTGAAAACATATGTTCCCTGAACCAGGTTTTTCAATTCAGTTGTTGAAGCTTCACTGTTTACAATGGTAGATGTTGCGGGTCCACTGACTTTAGTCCATTTATAAGAACTGATCGTTCCATCAGTATCTTTCGAAGATGAACCATCCAGCGTTGTAGTGTTTACAGGTAATGTGATTGTTACGTTAGGACCAGCATTTGCTACAGGCGTCTCATTGCCGGCAATCTTAACATTTACAACAACGTCATCCGTGTGTTCAATGCCTTTATCATCCGTAATAGTCAGTTTAAAAGTATACAAACCGGCAACCAGATCCTTAAGATCAGTGGCGACTTCAGATGGTTTCATCAAAATACCGCCAGCAGGTCCGGCTGTTTTTGTCCAGATGAATTTATTGATTTGCCCATCAGCATCTTTAGAGGCACTGCCATCCAGTTTAGTACTGTTAACCGGCAATATGATTGAGATATCCGGACCTGCATTAGCAACAGGTGATTGATTTCCGGTTTTTACAGTAACCGTAACATCATCTTCATGAACACCACCCTTGTCGTCAGTTACACGTAATCTGAAAACATATATTCCCTCTGTCAGATCCTTTACATCTGTCTCCGATTGAGTTGCATTTACAATTGTGTATTTGACGGGTCCCTTGATCATTGACCAGTTGTAAGAACTGATACTGCCATCCGGGTCCTTGGATTGAGTGCCGTTAAGTTTTGTTGTGTTTACAGGTAATGTGATGATAACATCTTCTCCTGCATTTGCGACAGGCACCTGATTTTGTACAGGTGGTTTGGGTACAACAATAGCATCTGTATATAACTGGCTCTGTGGAATATGCACGGTCCTTCCCAGGCTCGGGCACTCCCAATAGAAATGGCAGGATCTTGCACCGCCGATATTCATGTGCTCCAGTTTTACCTTGTACTTCTGACCAGCTTCGAGTCTGATAGGTGTACTAACTACAGAATCTTCATTATCTGCCCTGTCGAACCAGCTGTTTATAATCTGCTGGTCATTTACCCAGAGACGGAAACCACCGCTACCCCGTGTTACGAATGTATATGTTTCTGAAAACTGTGCTTCGACGAATCCTGTCCAGCGCATGGAATAATTTCCGCTGGTAATCTTATGATGTACCTGTGTTGGCGAAGCTGCTTTGTCGTAAGTCCACTGACCAAACATGACCATACTGTCAATACGGGTAAATGCAAGGTTTTCATGGTTCGAACCATTAAAATATTCTCCTTTAAGACCACGGCCTGTTCCATATAATACGGGTGCAAAAGCTGAAATGCGTGAAATGCCCGCCTGGCTTACAACGGAAGATTCACCCGTTGGAGGTTGTATAAATACTTTTGAACTATAAATAGACCTGCTTGTGAAGCCGACCTGTTTTCCGGCGAAACTGCACTTGATCAGGCCTACGTGTTTCTTGCAGTTTTCATCAGAAACCTGGAAAGTGTCAACCATTACAGCAACATCGGAATAACCTTTAAATGTACATTCCCTGAAGTTGTTATAGTCCGCACCTGAAGTAACCGGGGAAGGAAATATTCCGACTACATATGGTATTTTACTACCACCATCAAAGGTAACTTTCTCAAACCTGACTCCACTTGCATTTCCTGAAGTTGCTTTGGAAATAACAATAGAGTTATAAAAATATCCACCAGTATAGGTATACGAATTGATATAAGCACCGTGGAATACACCGAGCCCATCATTGTAACTTTCGTGATTTACGATCGTATGGTTATTGCCGGTATTCTGCCAGACAAATAAGCCGTTGGTGTTGCTATGTGAGAGATTGTTTTCAAATATCCATACTCCTTCGCTGTCTGCATTCCAGACATAAGCACCCTGGTTATGTTCATCACCGCAATGCGCATATACAACAACGTTATTTTTAGAAGTATTGCCATCGCCCATATTCATTTCCATGCCGCGGGTTCCATTATCGAGCCCGTTCCAGGAAACATACGCGGTGAGATTACCATCCCAGACTGTATCATGGGTGATTTCCTGAAAATCCCACCAGAATGAAGCTTCCATTACATGGAATGCAACGTTGTTAGTCATCGTTACGCCATGAGAGGTATGCGGCACATAAGCACGGTTACCTGTATCAGCAATCGAACATCCTTCAACAACCGATCCGCGGGATCCTTCCTGACAATGGTGAAAGTGAATTCCGTAACGGCCGGAAATAAGTGATGATCTGCCTCCGCCTTTTCTCGGTCCGAGAAAACGTCCAGACATATAGTATATGCTTTGGGGCATACTTGATCTGATAAAGATATGAGACCTGCCTCTTTCTGTTCCTTCAATGCGAATGTTACGTGTTATATTCCCCACTTCCGGTGTCCAGCTTTTACCTGAATCAGTTGTCACGGCAAGGTGATCATAGTTGAGAGGCTTATCGAGCTGTACAGTATTCCCGCTAATGCCTGTGATTACTCTTCTTTCGAATTTTATACCGAATGTATCTGTAGCAGAGTTTGTACTATCGTTCCAGTCATAAGTGCTTTCGGCCGGTTTATCTGTTGGTACGATAAATATTGTATCACCGGTTTTCCAACCGTTGGCATCCTGCACTGTAAAACTACTTGCTCCTCTGTTCACTGATCCTGTAGCGCGGGTCCATGGTTTTTTTCTTGCTCCTGAAATATCAAGCTGGCCGGCACCCATTACCCACAGCCCTACATCACCTTCAATAACATCATGTCCGCTGCCTATAAAGCGGTTCTCGTCGATGTTGATAAATTGAATGAAATGTTCAACTGTCGCTGATGAAGGTTTAAGTACCAATCTGCCATTCACTTCAATGTTTGCCTTTGATAACAGAGCAACTGATTTGTTGCTGTCAAATTGAAGAACTCCTCCGCCGTTGATTTTGAGTCCACCAACAGTAGTGCTGGCTTGATCATAAATTACCGTGTGTCCGGATGATATAAGAGGTGTATCTCCTTCACCTGGCGTTCTTCCGCCCCATGTTGAAGCGTCTGACCAGTTACCTGATTTAACGCTCGCCAATGTACCAAAAAGTTGTGTAGTACTTCCTGGTGCACATGCAATAGCTTTTCTTCTGATGATGATGTTTTTCGCACCTGATGGTGTGGCAAGAACTAGCCCTGTCGCCGCAATCGAGGAATTGCGGAGAAATTTTCTCCGAGTAGAATTATTCATAGTTATTGGATTTTCGCGATATTGGAATTATTAAGTTAGTTGGTTATGGTTTTACAATTTTGTGTTAAGAAACAATTTTGATGCCTAAACATTTGTTAACAGCGTTTTTAATTTTTAATTGATCGTGATCATCTATTCGTTAAATATCTCCAAATTTCTCGCCGGTATGTATACCTAAATGTTATATTGTTCGTTCCGACTTTAAAAAAATCCAGTTGTCAACTGTCCCTTGACGTTAGTAACAGCAGGCTTCTGCATATCTTATTATTACCCCATCTTTATTGTGGATTTATATTTAAACGATTTACATTATAAGATATTATTGTTGAAACCCTGATCTGTGAGGGATTTCAGCAGAAACTCTTACCGGAAGTATAATATTTATTTAAAAGGAATAGGTGTTAGCCTTCGAAGCCTGCTGATTCATGATCCATATCAAGTTGAACCAATTTAAAATTTACGGCTATTCGTATTGTTCAGGTTTCCAGACTTATTAATTAATAATATTAAGAAACGGGTACAATAATTTGCTTAACGCGGAGTTATTATAACTGGTCTGGGATAGCGTAAAGCTGTTGTTTTAATTTCATGGACTGTTATTCTTTTAAACAAAAATGCCGGAATCTCTTCCGGCAAATAATTTTTTTTCCGCTTTTTATAATTTTCAGTCGCTGTTTTGTTAACTTCTCATATTCAGTATTTTTGATTTTGGCACGCTGTTCATATTAATTATCGGACTGCCTTTAAATATTTGATAGGTATCTGTTAGTCCGATTCCCGCTATACCTTCATCATTGCAGTAAGCAAAAAATTGTTCCAGATCCTGCAGGTACTGATTGCATGCTTCGGCACTGAGTGTATAAGGGCTCAGACCGGGAATTGTTTCAACGTTATGAAACATCATGTTATAAACCACAACATCATTGTCGGCATATTTCATGGTGTAGTTTTCAGTTAACTCTTTCATGTCTTCAAATCTTGAAAATGCCGGCCTTAGCCAGACTCTTCTGTTCCAGTTTATTTTTCTCCGGAAACCCAACCCTGAAACGGCAAGTTCCTTCACAGGATTTTTCCTGAGTAATCCAATTGTTACCGGTACCTGGAGTAAACCCTCTTTTAAAGCCGAACGCCCAGTAATACTTCCTTTTTGAATGAAATAGGGCTGCTCCGATGCATGACTGAAGTCAACGGGCCCTTCCCGTGTCGAATCTGACCATCTAATATGTGGCGTAACACTTGTGTCAACTCTATAACCCAGGTCGAGCAAAGAAGACATGGTATTTGCACCTGCCGAAAACCGGCCGGCCCTGAATGATGTAGGAGAAAATCCAAATTTTTCGCGAAATAAACTGGTAATATTTGCAAGTTTGGCGGTTTCTATTTCCGGGGGATAGAAACAGCAATTTTTGCGCGCAGATCTGCCGCCATACTCATGATATTGCCTTTGTGGTTCAATAAACTCAGGATGCAAATGCGTTCCCAGCTCAAATTCACCGGAAAGGTTCCGGAGAAAATCGACCGAATTCTGGTCCTCCATCACCACATTATTGAGTAAATAAGTGGGCTTCATTCCATATTTTCTGAAAAGCGGTTGTAAAATCTCCCCAATTCCTTCGTTCATTCCACGGAATGTTAAAGGGTCACTGTAAGTCCAGCTGGGAGAACAATCGGGCTCTACGTCAATTGAAATTGTCAGAAATTTTTTCATGGTCTCGGTTAAAAGAGGTTTAAGGGTTGTAGCACTAACGGATATTGGCAATTTCAAATAATAATAGACACAAACAGTCTGTCACGTTATTAACGCGTTTATGTATCATTTAATATGAGCCTGTCGGATCAGGTATTTTAATTAGGTAATTAGATAATTAGGTCTTCCGGAAATGGAATCTTAAGATGCAAGTGTAAACACTTATTTGCACATATACAAGTTAGTAAATATACGAATCAGAAGTTAGAAAAAATACTAATTATTTTTTGGGGCAATAAACCGTAGCAAGGGGGCCAAAAGGACCTTTTCTTTTCTGGCGATTTTAAAGGCTTTCAGGAAATTTTCGCGATGGTTTTTCCGGAGTATATGAGGGAGCAACTTATACATTGCTTTGGAACAAAAGGTCGCACGCTTTTTTATCATCCGGTCAATATCGAGCTTTGAGAGATCAAGTTCAAGTGCATTTTCGCTTTTAACCGATCTGTAAAAAGCATAATCCTCGAATGTATATTTATAATCATTCATGATCAGCTTCGAAGCCTGTTTGTCGTGTACCCTAAAATAAGATAAGGTTTCAGGTATAATATAACAATCACCTATTGCTAATAGTCTTAACCACATTTCCCAATCAACGAGACAGGTGTATGACGTATTAAAATTGCCGATATGAAGGGCCGATTTTCTGAACATCACGGTGGTCGGTTCCCCGATCCAGTTTCCGGCTTTTTCTTTTAGAGATGCATAAATAACCGTCTTCCCGTCCTGTAGATGGAGCAAAGGCAAATCGCTACTTTTCGATTTTGAACCGAACATATCCCGTTTTGATGTGACCAACGTAACATTCGGGTACTTTTCCATTATAGGAACCATTTTTTCAAGTAAGGCCGGATGAAAAACATCGTCGGCAAGCAAATACTTAATGTATTCGCCATTCGCATATTTTAGTGCCTCATTGAAATTGGCAGCCAGACCCAGGTTTTTATTATTTTTTATATACTTCACCCTGGGGTCAGAAAGATATTTCTCAACAATCTCATCCGTATTATCTTTTGACTGATCATCAATGATAATCAATTCAAAATCCCTGTAAGTCTGACTGAGCGCACTTTCTATAGCTTCGCCTATATAGTGGGCGTAGTTATATGTCGGAATGAGAATGGAAACTTTTGGTTTCATGAAAGTTTTTTATTTAGCTACGCTGGTGTTATCTCCTCAATCGTAAGAATTTTTTTTGCCGGCGGTTTTTTGAAGATTTGTTTCAGGGAAGAAAAAATAACGTTTTCGTGCCATGCAATTTTAAAGGCACGACGGAAGATCTGACGCTCTTCAGATTTATAGACACGCGGCAATAATTTATACATCGCTTTTGCAACATTTTCTGCTCTGGCTTTAACTACTTTGTTCATATCAATTCCTGAAGTATCAATATTATATCCTTTTTTATCGCGTATATCCCGGCACATATTATACTCTTCGAAATAATTAATAAATTTTTTCATAACAGTTTTGGTCACCTGCTGTGCATGATTTCGCACATAGGCCAATGGCTCTGGTATAAAATAAGCATCGCCAACACTCAGCTGCCTCAACCACATCTCCCAGTCGGGCAGCCAGGTAACATCGTTACGAAATACACCAACAGACAGATTACTTCGTCTGAACATGATACAGGTTGGCTCTCCCAACCAGCCATAAGTTGAAAGGGTGTTATAGATAATATCCTTACCACTGTGCAGATGCTGCAACGGAAGCTTTACCCGGGCAGAAGATTTGCCAAACATTTCTTTATTACAGGCAACAAGTGAAACATTCGGGAATTTTTCCATTACCTCAATCATCTTCATAAGCAGGTCGTTGCGAAACTTGTCATCGGCACATAAGATTTTTATATAATCACCTTTGGCGTAGGAAAGACATTTATTCCAGTTTCCTACCAGACCCAGGTTTTTTTCATTTTTCAAATAGGTAACACGCGGATCTGAGAGGTATTTTTCCATCACGGCATCAGTATTGTCTTTTGAACAATCATCAATGATAATTAGTTCAAAGTCAGCCATAGTCTGGTTAAGAACGCTCTGCACCGCCTCATCAAGACAGTATGCGTAATTATAAGTTGGAATTAAAACAGACACTTTAGGAACGGGTTCCATTGACATTTTATTTTTGATTTAAGGATTTACCGGTCAAACCGGTGCTGCACGCCATGTAATTTTTAAAATCTGTAATTTAAAAAAAAAATTTCCGATCTGCCAATCCCGGCTCCTTCAACGAAGAGCAGCAAGTTACTTTTGCGGAGAATACCTCAGCCTGGAAACGGGCGTAATTATAAGTGTGAAACAATTTGGAAGCGCGGGGCATGTATTCCAGCTATTTGCGATTACTATGAATCAGTTTTTCTTACTGTGATCGGTTAAATAAGGTTAAATAGTTGATACAGAGCTTTAAATAAGAGCTTCCGATCCAGGGCCAGTGTTTACAAACATTGACAATCGGGGGGCCTTGTAAATCAGTACCTGCCTGCAAATATTAAAATTTCTTTTGATATTATTAAATATCTTTTTTTATTATACCGGGTCATTAAACCCATGGGTATGAGAAGCAAGAGGAAATATTTGAAGTCTTCATAACCTAAAATTGGAAATATATGAATGATACGTTGTAAAAAACTCCGAACAGGATCATAATTACAATCAAAGTAAGACTGATGACTACTTCTTTTGCGAGGGAAAAACTCTGATAAAACAACCTTTCCCCCTGCCATCGTTCAAACAAAATTAATCCCACAATAGATGCAAAGGAAACGGTATAACTGAAAACCGCTACTTTACTGATTTGAACATATTGCATATCAAAATCCCAAAACATTTTCTTAAAAATATATCCAGCTTTCCTGAGCCCAAGACTCCGGAAGAAAATTAACGATAGGGAAAAAAAGAAATAGGTTGACAATACGCCAATTAATTTTCCATACCTTTTTTTTGAAAGCTTGGTGGTTTTGATGCCTAGCAGGAATTCCAGTACCATTACTGTACCCTGAAATAGTCCGTATAGTATGAAGCTTAACCCCGCACCGTGCCATAATCCACTAAGAAAAAAGGTAACCATCAGGCCAACCACAACCGAAAATTTCCCATAATCGCGCAGAGCAATCACGATAGGCTGATATAGATAATCCCTGAACCATGAGGATAAAGAGATATGCCACCGATTCCAAAGCTCCGAAGTAGTGAGCGAAAAGAAAGGAGTTCTGAAATTTTCCATCAGATTAAAACCAAGCACTTTGGCTGAGCCAATGGCGATAGAAGAATATCCCGAAAAATCACAGTATATCTGGAACGGGAAAAAAAGCATGACAACCAGCCAAAGATTTAAACTACCGGTTTTGTAAGCCTGCGAATATATTTCATTAACGTAAACGCCCAGCCTGTCAGCTACAACCAGTTTTTTGACAAATCCCCATAGCATTATTTTGATACCAATAATTATCTGATTGCTGTCATAATGCTTTTCTTCATGGAACTGATGCAGCATATTTTGGGGCCGTTCAATCGGGCCCGCAACCAGTTGCGGAAAAAACATTACATAAAGGGAATAAATGCCAAAGTGCCGCTCGGCTTTTACGTTACCCCTGCTTACTTCAAAAATATAACTGAGTGCCTGAAACGTATGAAACGACAGGCCGATGGGTAACAGAATATTAAGATAAGGCAGGTTTGGCGCCTGATAGCCAAGACCCGATAAAATGATACCAGCCTGATTAAGGAAAAAATTATAGTATTTAAAGACGGCAAGCACAAGTAGGTTGAGGATCACCGTTATAATAACAAGAGTTCTTCTTTTTGACTGTGTGTTGACCCGTTCAATGAGAATGCCAGCGAAATAGTCAATGACAATAGTGGAAAAGAGAATAAGAATGTAAACAGGAACAAAGGCCATGTAAAATACACAACTGGCAGCAAGCAGATGAAACCACCTGTATTTGTGTGGGAGCAAATAGAATGCAAGGGCAACAACAGGGAAAAATATAAGGAACTGAAAAGAATTGAACAGCATCTGTTCGAAAATTTTTAAATATTCATCAGTAAATTAATCTCCTTCGATCAATTCAATTAACCTAAGTTGCGGATGATAGAAGAATGCACATCTCTTCCCTTTAAAAGCTTCGGAATTGAATTCTGAAATCTGTCTGCAATTGGAATTGAGCAGGTCGGTTACTGATATGTCATAGGAATCAGAGATAAATCCGATGTGGTAGTATGTCAGGCCTTTTGCAAGCAATCTGGAAAGTGGTTGGTTATTAATTCCTGGTTCTACCAGTTCTATACGGGTGTCTTCAGTACTTTGCAAAAAACATACCTTCACATCCTGTGAAGTTATACCATATATCCGGGAATATTTATCATCCGTCCAGAGAGCATAGTTTTCAGCTTTAAACATTTCTATGTTGTGAACAAGACATCCGATATGGTGTTGTTTTAGATTTTTTATCATAGGCGGAAAGGTTACTAAAGGTAAACACGTATGTTAGGTTTGCGATTTTGATCAGGATAACTTTTTAGAAATACTTTCAGCCATTTGTCCAACATTCTTATAAGACGTAATTTCTGCTGTCGTAAACTTTATTTTGAAGTGCTTTTCCAACGCGACTATCAATTGAATATGCGATAGAGAATCCCATTCTTCTATATCATCCGCAGTGGTCTCCGGTGACAGCTTGATTTCATCATTGTCAAGCGTGTCTTTGAAAATCTCTGTCGCCTGGTCAAGCACTTCTTTAACTGTTAACATAATATCTGCTTTTGTAAATTAGGATTGCTTATAATTTAAAGTCGGTAACCCCGAGGTATTGCGAAGCGAAGTGGCCATGATGGCGATTTTTGAGGTTTTGAGACCACTACTGTCTTTTGTATGATTTTAATAAAACATTATACGGTATAACAGGTTCCTGCATACGTCCGGTCATTAGTTAACGTTTTCGCATCCTCGAATATCTCAGAAAATTTTGCCGTTGGACATTTTATGCTAATGAATTGATAGCAATCAAAAGGTTCATTAAAGTTAAGGAATTTAAATATAGAAGCAGCAAAATCACACGCTTGCTCTTGTGGGTTAAGACATGTGACCGGTTAATAAATTAAAGGATTAATCTGCTTTTAATCTAATCAGATTCGGATCAGGCCAGTTTAAAGTGCTGTTCTGAGATTCTGGCTACTTCTGCACCTATAGCCAATGAGGCAGTGGCCGCAGGAGATGGTGCATTAAGAATATGTAACGCGTTTCCGTTTGGTTCAATTTTAAAATCGTCAATCATTTCACCATGAGAAGCCAGAGCCATTGCTCTTACTCCAGCTCTTCCCGGTACAAGGTCGTCCATTTCAAGTGTGGGGATCAGAGCCTGAAGACGTTCCAGGAAAAGTTTTTTAGAGAAGGCTCTTCTATATTCATCCAAACCAAATTTCCAGTGCTTTGCGAAAAACTTCCATGTACCTCCAAACGCAAATGCCTGAAGTGTGTCCCTCAGTGAAAAATCTGTTTTATTATATCCTTCACGCTTGAACACGAATACAGCGTTAGGACCACATTCAACACCACCCTGGATCATTCTTGTAAAATGGACACCGAGAAATGGAAATTTCGGATTCGGAACAGGATAGATCAGATTTTTCACCTTACTTCTTCCCTTTTCAGAGAGATCAAAATAATCACCCCGAAATCCTATTACAGTTGCATCCGTTGCCGCACCTTCTTTCTTTGCAATCCGGTCGCTTTGCAGGCCAGCGCAGGTAATAACATGTTTCGCTTTGAAACATCCCCTGCTGGTTATTACTTTAGTAATGCTTCCCTGTTTGTCGAAAGCAGTTACGTTGTGGTTGGTTAATACCTTACTGCCGGGAAATTTAAGTTCTATCAGTTCCGCATATTTTTTAGCAACTGAAACAAAATCTATGATCCCGGTACACGGTACCCAGATACCTTCAATACCGGTGCAATAAGGTTCAATTTGCCTGATTTTATCTGCCGAAATAAGTTCAATTCCTTCAACGCCATTTGCCTGACCGTTCCTGAACACTTTGTGCATATGTTCAAGCTCAGATTGTTTGGTAGCAACTATCACTTTGCCACAGATATCATGGGCGACCTTATGTTCCCTCGCGAAAGCTACAAGCTCTCTTCTGCCATCAACACAATTTTTTGCTTTATAAGAACCCGGCTTATAATATATTCCGGAGTGGATAACACCTGAATTATGTCCGGTCTGATGCATTGCAACTGCAACCTCCTTTTCCAATACAAGAATTTTCTTACCAGGAAACTTTGTGTTCAATTTGAAAGCTGAAGCCAAACCAACTATTCCTCCACCGACAATTACTATGTCGTATTCCTGTTCGTCTGATTGTATCATATCTTTTTATATACTAGTAAAACAATTCCGGGTTTTAGATACTTTGATATTACTTATGCGCATTAAAATACAGAAACTTCAGGAACAGGTTCCATTGGGATTTTATTTGTGCTTTGAGGGCTTGCCACAAGTACGGAGAAGTAAACTGTAATATTAGAAAATTTTTTCCGCCCGGCCTATCTTCAATCCCTCAATGATGAGTGATAAGTTTCCTTTCTTATAGAAACGGGGAAAGAGGCTGGAAACACGCTTTAAGCATTTTTTAGCTTTTCGTTTGATGACTGCATCAATATCAAGCTGAGCCAGGTCAACATTGTAATTATTTTTCTTTTTTACATCGCGGTAGAAGTAGTATTCGTCAAACCAGTTTCTGATCTCACTTTTATCTGAAGCCTGCTTTCCATGTTTCCTGAAATACGCGAGGGTCTCAGGAACGATGTAGCAATCGCCTGTAGTCAACAACCTGAGCCACATATCAAGATCGACCAGGCAGATATAGGCAGGATTAAATTTACCCAGGATCAGACTCTTTTTTCTAAACATCACAACAGAAGGCTCCCCTATCCAATTTCCCTTGCCGTGGTTAAGAGATTCCATTATTACTTTTTGGCCTGACTGTAATCCGGTCAAGGGTAGTTCACGGGTCTGAACCGAATCGCCGAAAGTGCCGCTCACCGATGTAACCAGTGACACGCCGGGATATTCATCCAGGACCGAAACGAATTTAAAAAGAAGCGTTTTATCAAGTTTATCATCCGCCAGCAGGAATTTAATATAGTCACCATTAGCTAATTCCAGCGCGCGGTTAAAATTCCCTACAAGCCCGAGGTTAACAGGATTTTTGTGGTAGGTAACTCTCCGGTCACTGAGGTATTTCTGTACGACTTCATCCGTGTTGTCTTTTGACTGATCATCAACAATTATCAGTTCAAAATCCGTGAATGTCTGATTAAGCACAGATTCTATGGCTTCGCCAAGATAGCGGGCATAATTATAAGTAGGAATTAGTACGGACACTTTAGGCATAGCCTGAAATCATTTATAGGAAAAAGGAAACTTCAGAAATTATAAATTCGTCCATGTGTATCAATTTTGCGATCAGTAAAATAATAAAACAACAACTGTTTTAGATATTTTCTTTTTCGCTTTGGTGCGAAATCCTTTCCACAATAATGACAGACCTTCTATAAAGACACCTTCTTTAGCCGTAATCTTCAACGCTTTCCTGAAAACTTCCCGATGTTCTTTTTTCAGGATGTTTGGTAACTCTTTATACAATGCTTTTTTCGCACACATGGCAGCTTTGTCTTTTACTATGCGGTCTATCTGTACTTTATCTGCCGGACCGTCAAAACCTTTATAATCATACAATAGTTTTGCCATAGAATATTCTTCGAAACATGCTTTGCTGATTACTTCTTTCGTGTGCTGAGTAGCATGTGCACGTATATAAGCCAGGGCTTCGGGGATGATATAGCAATCACCTACGGTTAACTGACGGTTCCACATCTCCCAGTCTACATGTAATGTATAGTCGTTACGGAATATACCAAGATTCAGATTCGATTTCCTAAACATTACAGATGTAGGCTCGCCAATCCAGCTCTTACTGGTCATGGTATTAAATATGACTTTCTTTCCATTCTGCAAATGTTTCAATGGAAGTTCCACTAACCATGGCTGACCACCAAATAATTGCTTGTCGCATGTAATCAGTGAAACATTCGGATATAGTTCCATGGCTGTGTAAAACTTATCGAGCATTTCCGGATGGATCTTATCATCTGCGCAAATAAATTTTATATACTCTCCATTGGAATAGCTTAAACATTTATTCCAATTACCTACAAGACCGAGGTTTTTTGGATTTTTATGGTAAGAAACCCTGGAATCCCCAAGATACCTGGCAACGACCTCGTCGGTGTTGTCTGTGGAATTATTATCTACGATTACCAGTTCAAAATCACTGAAACTTTGAGTCAGAACGCTTTGAATGGATTCATCCAGATAATGAGCATAATTGTAAGTAGGAATCAAAACTGAAATTTTTGGTGCTTTTTTCATGGATATTAATTAGATATTTGTCTTTGAGCCTTTCTTTTCAGTCCTGAAAAAAGTTCTGTAAATGCAGCGGAAATCAGATTTTCGTTTTTGGCAATTTTAAAGGCTTTCCTAAACGCGATCCTTGATTCCTTTTTGTAAAGTTCTGGTACTGTTTTTAACATTCCCACGCGAATACAAGCAATTGCTCTTTTTTTAACGGCTTCATCAATTCGTGAACCTGTTGTATCAATTCCGTATTCCTCCCGCTGAACATCCTTACTGATACGATACTCTTCGAAACAAAGAATAAATCGTTTTTTCTTTGAGGCTTTTGATATGGAAGCCATGTGAAAACGTACTTGAACCAGTTTTTCGGGTATGATATAGCAGTCTCCCACTGATAGTAACCTATTCCAGAAATCCCAATCAACGTACTGCTTGAAATCGTTAGAGAACTTGCCAATTGTAAGATCTCTTTTACGGAACATTACGGAAGTCGGTTCTCCAATCCAACAATAATTATTCTCCACCATTTGCAGCACTGCATAACTACCAGACTGACGATGGGTTAACGGGGTTATTGTTTCATGACTTTTGCTGCCAAACGCCTGCTTATCGCAGGTAACAAGCGAAACGCCGGGGTTCGCATCCATGACTGCGACATATTTTTCAACGATGGTCGGTTCAAATTTGTCATCCGCGCACAGGAACTTAATATATTCGCAATTTGCAAGCTCCAGGCAACGGTTAAAATTACCCACAACACCAATATTGGTTTCATTCCGGTAATAACTAACTCTCGGATCTGAAAGATATTTCGCAACTACTTCCTTTGTATTGTCAGTAGAACCATTATCAAGAATTATAAGTTCAAAATCAGTATAGGTTTGATTCAATGCACTAGGAATTGAATCTTCCAGGTAATCAGCATAATTAAAAGTGGGAACTAGAATTGAAACCCTTGGTGGTTGTGTCATGACTCCGGTTTATGAAATTTCTTTAAAGGATTTCCAAAGGTTCAGACTTATCTCGAAGTTCCGTAATTCAATCGAAATCGCCGAATAAATAATGACATAAACAGCCTTGTAAACCATTTAAACAGGTTTATTCCTGTTTTCCAAATATTAGCAATTTACTGGATTTAAGGTCCGGTTCAGACCCTGTAAGTGCCGTACACCGGCGTGAGTAATAAATGATTTCGCCTGGAGCGGATAAGAAGTATTCAAGTGCTGAAAGGTTGTTTAGTTTTAGAATTTGTCATACTATAAATTAAATAAAAAAGGGTTGCCAGGCAAGTGAATACCCGGAAATTTTTACCGTATTTACACCTGAATTTTACAGGAAACAAGTTTCAACGCATTTCTCTTTGCAGTATTTTGCCATTTGCAGATTTGGGATGAAAACTGGTTTCAATTCAAGTATCAAGAGCTTTTTTATTCTCTCACCTGTGATTGCCGATCGAAACTATCCGGTGAATGTCTCTTGCAACCATTCCTGAAAAAATTTCTGCGCCGTATCGGTTAAGATGAATTTCATCACGAAAAAGGCGGTTATTATTTGTCAGCCCAATGGATCTGTAGTTGAGGAAAGGCACTCGTGTTGAGTCACAAATTGACTTTAGCCTGGGAAAAAAGGCCGGATTCATTTTTTCATCTTTTTTCTTATATACCGGTGAGTAGGTGATGAATAATTTGATGTTATGTTTCTTGCAGATATTTATGATTTCAGACAGCAGATCCAGACCCTGTTTTTCAATCAGGTACTCAGTTTTCAGATATTTAACTTTAAAAGGTAACGGTAATGTATCTTTTCCGCTTTCCAGATAGCCCTTATAATGAGGCGCCAACGGTTTCTGTTGGCCTGTGAGACCCAAAAAAGCGCCCTCCCTGAGGAAGTCATCACACTCAGTTATCTGCAAAAAAGGTAGATAGCGCAAGAGGGTCGTATGTTTATAAGGCTCTAGTGTATTAAATACAATCTTATTGTTCAAATACGGGAAGTAAACGTTAGGATTAAAAAATGGCTGAAACTCAATATCAAAAGCCTGGGTTGAAACATCTGCTACAACATATTTAGGTGCCGGATGATTAACCAGGTAACATTTTAGTATAAGGTTTATTTCTAATAAGTTTGCACCGTCCATACCGGCATTAAATGAGTTAACTCCCATTATTGAGTCTATGATCTTTGGATTAATATGATATAATGTCCGGGACGAGCCAATAAACAGTGCATCATAGGGAGTGTTACCATTCATTATTTCAGCGAGGCGTGTTTGCTCAAATCTAAAATAGCCATTATATCCGCGTCTGAAAAAAACGTACGCAAGGTCAAGGATACCTATTCCAATCAATATAACCAGCAGTGCATACTTGAGGTGCCTCATACTTTAAAATTCAAAATATATAAAATATGCATTATCAAACGGACCTAAAACTGTTAACAACAGTATCAGGATCATACTGAAATAAATCTCTGTTGCAGGTGCATATTTCCGATAAAAGAAACATTGCCTTTTTGAGCATTCAAACTTAATTACATCGTTGGTTGTCGTGAAAGGATATTATTGAAAGGCTTTTTCGCCAGCTCAAAACATTTAATTCCCAGTAATAATTCGGACACAATTCCTGTGCCGTGGCAAATCCATAAACTATAAAACAATGGCCGGCATCATACAGGAAGCCGCTTTTAAAATGAAAACCTCGCTAGCTGCTAACATAATCGACTATTTTTTGTATAAAGCCTTTTTTAGCTGAATAATCTTCTACTGAAAGACGGTATTTTCCCGCCACTTCTTTTTCTTCAAATCCAAGTTTACTATAGTGATCTTTCACCATCTCATTTTTAGGAGTAGCCAGGTATTCGCTATCGATATATTTAAAGCCGCTTTCTGCTGCTGTTTTAACAATTTCATTCAGAACCAGCCATTCCACTTCCCGTTTCAAAACACGGCAGCTCATTATCCAGGTGTCAATAAAAAGAATTTCCGAAGATTTTTTTTCAAGAAAAACGGAGCTGATGAGACCATAGTCGCCATATTTGTCCGAAAGTGATATCGTAATCGTTTTAAAGTCCGGATTAACCATTATTTTTTTGACTCCATCGTCTGTATATCTTACTGTTCTAAGGTTAAACTGATTGGAACGCTGGGTAAGCTGGGCAACTCTTGGACAAGTAAAACTATCAACAGGTTTAATAAGCGCCCTCATATTAAGGCTTGCAAGAAATTCCTCTTCGTTAACAAATGATTTTTGAAGTTCCATACGCCCTGCCTCCTCCTGGTACTGTTTGGTTCTGCTCGAGTCTTCAAGAGAAAAGGAAGCTGTTTCAAACAGGTTTAGTGATTGCAGGTAAGAAAGATATTCTGCTGGATCCTCGGGCAATTCCGGAACTGTTATATCAGCAATATGTTGTCTTACGATGTCGCGTTCAAAAGGATTATCATCAAGAAACACCATTGAGTCGAATCCGATATTGAGTATCGATTGAATAAAACGTATGTTGTCAACCTTTGTCTCCCAGTTTACAGCAAATACAGAAATGTCGCTCATCCTGAGCGTCATTCCGGGATGTTTCTCGAAAACCTCACGGGCAATACTATCTGTATTCTTGCTTGAAACGGCGAGGATAATTCCCCTGTTTTTCAAACTTAGCAACCAGTTTTGTAAACCGGTAAAGGCCTTCCCGATTCCCAGATCACTGATTTGAATATTTTCAATACCATCATCACCAATAATCCCTCCCCACATCGTATTATCGAGATCCACTACCACACATTTTTTAAAATTTCCCTCTATTGCAGCAATGATTTTTGATGTTGACTGCGTAAGCATTGCAATAAAATCCAGTGAATATATGAGGTCACCGTGTACATATAATTTCGGATCAAATGCAAAAGCGTCCCCCTGAGAGCAGTATAGACTTTGTGCATCTGCTATAAATAGATTTGAAAAGTCAACTGCCAGTTGCATCAATCCAAAATTAAATTTTCGGATCTGGAACAAAAAAGAATGCGGCGTTTTATTAGCATAGTTGCCAAATACATAATCGTCAAGTTCATGGTAGTTTGTAAATATGATACGGGCCGCGGTACGGCTCGTCAGAATTTCTACCAGATGTTTGGTTTGTTGAAGTTTGGCCTCCGCAAATACGGGTTGCGGCGTATAATGGCCGAATTCTTTATTCAGCTTTTGTGCGGATGGTATCAGGATGATGTAATCGAAGCGTGTCTGATACAGTTCAGAATGTTCGCTGATAATGGAGGAGTCAATCGAGTTATAATCTGCTTCCCAAACAGTGGCGTTGATCCGGATGTCTATCAAGGAAGCTCTTAAAGCTTTGACATAGTGCTGTGACGCGAAATCTGCCAGCACGGCTACGTTCAGCGCCTTAAAGCCTGCAGTTTCCTGCTTAAGCTTCTTTACAAGCGTACTATATGCTAGATAAGGTGGTAGCATAGTATTAATAAGTCGAAATTACCCTTTTTATCCCAATAATAACCCGGATATGGGGGAAGAGAGCGAAAGAATAAATACTCAATCGCTCTCCTTGTGAACTTAAACTGCCAGTTCCTTTTGCGGAACAGCAGTTTTCGGAAGTTCAGCAAAAGCGTATCTGAAATCGAACAAACGTTTCGACGTAATCAGTTCTTTGTTTTTCTTGAATTCCGGCCAGCTTGTGAGCAGGACCAGTTCATCTGCCTGGCTGACAAGTGACTCGAGTGTATCTGCGTAAGTAATCGGTAGTTGAAATTGCTGAGCAAAAACTTCATTTGCCATCGGATCGAAAGCAATAATTTTTTTGTATCCTTTCGAAAGCAGATTTTCAATAATGAATTTGCTTGGACTAAGTCTCACATCATCGGAGCCACTTTTAAATGATAGCCCAAGTATTCCTATAGTACTTTCTTTCGGGACCACAGCAGCAATTTTTTGTGAAACATGTTCTTTTATTTCTTCGTTTATTTCAAGGTTACCCTCTAGTATTTTTGGTATAAAGCCGTTTTCGCGGGCTATACTCGCTAGTGCTGCAGTGTCTTTTGGAAGGCAATAACCTCCGTAACCGCAACCAGGATAAACATAACTTGCCATAGATGCCGGCTGACCTGACCAGCGTTTATCCTGATGAAGGATCTTGAAGGCAGACGGAACATCGATATCGCCTATATGTTCTGCAATCATCGCCATCTCATTAGAATAGCTGATAAGTGTTGACAGCAACGTATTTGACAAATACTTGATAAACTCTGCTGAATTATAACTAACGTAGTGCACAGGAGCATTGAACGGCAGATATATTTCATTGAGAAT
>Ga0193752_1000151_pt1 | contig 92384 bp, 70 predicted proteins | sample H1c1metaG_FD_144924 | JGI IMG/M metagenome (GOLD analysis project Ga0193752, IMG submission 144924) | Soil microbial communities from a riparian zone of the East river system, Colorado, United States - H1c1 | ecosystem: Environmental > Terrestrial > Soil > Riparian zone | place: USA: East River... | reverse complement strand
AGACACAGCCGCAAAAAGGCACAATCCCGCTCCCAACGGTGCGAAGAAGCGGCCAAAAACTCTTGCATAATAATGCTGGTAAACAAAGAAAGCAAACCAGCATGTCGTACCGTGGTCGGAGTTACTGAAGCTGATCAGGGCAAAAAAGCCGATCGGAGACAATCCCGCACGTGCGGGACATGAACAAAGGTATTAACCACGGGACACAGCCGCAAAAAGGCACAATCCTGCTCCCAACGGTGCGAAGAAGCGACCAAAAACTGTTGCATAATAGTGCTGATACAAATTTTTTAACAACCCGACGACCCTGGAGATTATTTAGCGAATGCTTGCAATATCTTTGCATCCATGAATACCAATTCTATGATCAGACCCCTGATGCCGGTCTTTGTAATTTTTGTAATCGTTTCTATAATCTGCCTGTTTCTTCCCCAGCCATTAACAGGATGGAGTATCGATGCTAATGTGCTGCTCGTAGGTAATATCATTCTATTTATCGCCACGCTTGTCTCATTTATGTTCTACCGAAAGTCGCTTACCAATAATCACGCGCCATTTTTTATGCGTATGATTTATTCAGCGATGTTTGCGAAGATGATTATATGTATGGTCAGTGCTTTCATTTACATCGTGACCTACAAAAAAAACGTAAGCAAGGGAGCAATCTTCGCTTGTATGTTTTTGTATTTTGTATATACGTTTGTTGAACTGACGGTGGTTCTGAAACTCAGCAAGGAAAAAAAGAATGCCTAAAAAAGAAGCCCCGCTCGATTATCTGCGTCGTTTTATACCCGCAGAATCTGCACAGAAAACTTTGGATTACCTGGTGCACTATAAGGTGCACCTAACGATTACGCGCGAGCGAAAAACTGTGCTGGGAGATTATCGTCATGCAACGATGACTAAAACACATCGCATAAGTGTCAACGGTAACATGAACAAATATGCTTTTCTCATTACCCTTATCCATGAACTCGCGCACCTTGTTACCTTTTTGAGATTTGGAAACAGGATCCAGGCCCATGGCAAGGAATGGAAAAGGGTATATGGTGAAATGTTGATTGATTTTATGCAGTTGCCTGTTTTTCCGCCTGATATCAGGCAGGCGCTTGCCAGCTCCCTGCATGACTTACCTGCCAGTAGTTGTGCTGATGAACCGCTGATGCGGGTATTAAGGAACTATGATGACCGGAAGGATGGGCAGTTGCTGGTAGAGCAGGTACCGGAAGGTAAACTTTTTGACACCGGGGAGGGACGGATATTCCGGAAAGGAAAAAAGTTGAGAAAAAGATATCAATGTGTTGAAATCAAAACCGGTAAATTGTATTTGTTTAGTCCCGTCTACGAAGTAACGGAGATTGCATCATAACCTTCCACAAAACTGATCATATGAAGAAAGTTTTACTTAGTCTTTCATTAGTCATGACTGTTGTTTTTGTATTTGCTCAAACCAACAAAGGCGACTGGATGATAGGGGGTAATATCCGGGTGAATACAGCGAAATCAAATAATGAAGTCACTATTCAGCCGATTGCGGGATATTTTTTTGCAAAAAGTTTTGCGGCTGGTTCCGAGTTTAAACTGAGTTATTCAAAATTCGGAGCTGAAAAAAGCAGGTCAATTGGCGTTGGTCCCTTTGCCAGGTATTATTTCAATCTTAATAATTCTTCATTCAAGCCATTGGTTCATTCAACGGTGACATTCGAATCAGTAAACACAAATGAAAATGGTACTGAAAGCACAAATACGGTAACCAGTATATATATTCTTGGCGGTGCTGCGTATTTTATTAATGAAAATGTAGCACTGGAAGCGCTCGCAGGGTATAACCGCAGCAAGTATGAAAACCAGGATTCTGAAGGTGGATTTGTATTCCGTTTTGGATTCCAGGTTCATTTACTGGGCAGGGAAGTTCGTACCATAAAAAGCTATTGAATAAGAATGGTAATTCAACAAGACAATTGTTGAACAAGGATAGTTGTTCAACAAGGTTATGCAGGAGCATTATTGAAAAAGGAAAATTATTGAGTCAGTACATTACAGCGATTTGAGCATCCAGATTGCACAACCGAAATGGCCGCTGTTGCCAAGCTGTTTATCAAGATAATTAAAACCAAATTTTTCATACACCTTCATTGCCTGGCTCAGTTCCGGCATGGTTTCGATATAAACATGACGGAAGCTGGAATTGGTAGCAAAAGCAAGTGCCTTTTCAATAAGTGATTTTCCAAGACCGATTCCCCTGGCCGGGGGAACAAGGTACATTTTTACGAGTTCGCAGGTGCCTTCTGGCAGGCCGGGAGTAGGAAAGATACCCACGCCACCTGCAATGGTACCATCTATTTCAGCCACATAATAAATGCTGCCGGGTTCCTGGAATAATTCATACAAATGATCCGTACTGGAGTCATAATAAACCGTACCAGGATGGTTTGCTTTAAATTCAGTTAAAGTATCTCTGATGATCTTAGCGAGATGTGAATTATCTGCAGCCTGTATGGGCCTGATATTAATATCTTTCAAATCGTGTTTTACGCAAAGATAATTTCTCTGCATCAAAACTGATGATGGTTCCTTAACTTAAGAAGGCCATGATGGTATAAAGAATGACGTAAGAGACGACGATCATTCCATAAAATATTTTAGTAGCGTGTTTCATAAAATCTGATCTAAAGGTTTTAAAAGGGTTCGGGGAAAGCAATAACGAAAAACGGGATGCAAATATTTTGCCACCTCAAAATATTGTAGAAATCCACAGTACAGTTTTTGCAGCCCGGATACCTGCCAGGTAATGTCCTGGACTGGTACCGCGGTTATCATGTTAGTGGAAGGTAGATGATGTGGGGGAGACAAAGTTATCGTATCAGTGAAATGGATTTTGAAGCGTGTATAATGCCGACCGAAGGTCCCGGCCAGGCTGCTGGTGTATTTACTTCGTAATTTTACGTGAATTATGTATAGGGTTGTACCCTTATTTTTGCGACCAGTTATAAGAATAACAGGCGAGTAATTGTTAGCCGAGAATAACAATGGCCCGTTTTGATCCATTATCCATTCAAGTACTACACCCTGTGCAAATGACCCGACCCTGACTTAGAATTGCAATCATACCCTTTAAATGCTTGTGTCACTACTTCTGAGTTTCGTAAATTACCAGACTCATAAACTTCACGGCAATAAAAATCCCCCCAATACAAACTGGGGGGATTTTTTATAGCGATGATTTATCTATGATAGCGATAGCGCCTTAGCAACCAAAGCAGCTGCTTCACTCAATTCTATTGCTGACTGCACTTTCAATCCACTTTCTTCGATCAGCTTTTTAGCTTCAGCGGCATTTGTTCCCTGCAAACGTACAATGATCGGAACTTCGATATTCCCAATTGATTTGTAAGCATCAATTACTCCTTGTGCCACACGATCGCAACGTACGATACCACCGAATATATTAATGAGTATCGCTTTTACTTTAGGATCCTTCAGGATAATCCTGAATCCTGCTTCAACTGTCTGCGCATTTGCTGTACCACCTACATCCAGGAAGTTGGCAGGTTCACCACCACTCAGCTTAATCATATCCATTGTAGCCATGGCCAGACCTGCACCATTAACCATACAGCCTACATTACCGTCCAGTTTTACAAAGTTCAGGTTGTACTTTCCGGCTTCTACTTCTGTAGGATCTTCTTCACTGATATCACGCATTGCTTCCAGGTCCGGGTGCCGCATCAATGCATTATCATCCAGGTTCATTTTACAATCAACCGCGATTATCTTTTCATCAGCTGTTTTAAATAAAGGATTGATCTCAAGCATGCTGCAATCGAGGCCAACATAGGCGTTGTAAAGATTTGTAACAAACCTTACACAGTTTTTGAAAGCTTCACCTTTCAGGCCAAGGTTGAAGGCGATCTTCCTTGCCTGGAAACCGAGCAGCCCGCCGCTTGCATGAACCCATTCTTTAAATATTTTTTCCGGTGTGTTGTGGGCAACTTCTTCAATATCCATCCCGCCTTCTGTACTATACATAACAACATTCTGACCCTTTGTGCGATCAAGAAGAATGGATAAATAAAATTCCTTAACCGGGTTAGCACCAGGATAATAAACATCCTGTGCAACCAGTACTTTGTTAACCACCTTACCGGCTTCCCCGGTCTGGATGGTCACCAGCGTACCCCCAAGTAACCTCGAAGCTATCTGCTTCACATCTTCTGAGCTTTTGCCTACTGCAACTCCCCGCTGATCAGTTCCCACAATCTTACCTTTTCCACGTCCGCCGGCATGGATCTGGGCCTTAACTACAGCAAACGCATTACCGTACTGTACTTTAAGGTTCTTATAAGCTTCCTCTGCGGCGCCGGCACTTTCTACCGGAATGCCTTCCTGGATCGGGACGTTATATTTTTTTAATAACTCCTTTGATTGATATTCGTGAAGGTTCATGAAAAAAAATTTTGACGAAAATAGGAAAGTATTGTCAATTGATGATTTTCAATTGATAGAGACAGGTGGCAAATTGTTGTTTTGCAGTTAAATATGAAGGATTCATGATCTAAAAATCCAATATTCAATCTTAAATGTTCAAGATTCAATTACTTTGCAGCCGTTTCTTTTAAACGCATTATTAAATCAGACTTCTGTTTATGGCCGGTGTAATTGAGCAACTCCAGGAGACCACCTCATATATAAATTCCGTTTATCGTGGCAAACCACTTGTAGGGGTTGTACTGGGTAGCGGTCTCGGTAATTTTGCTGAGGGTATAAAGGTTGAAATGGAAATCGACTATAATGATATCCCGAATTTTCCGGTTTCGACGGTAGAGGGCCATCATGGGAAGCTGATTTTTGGAGAGCTGGGTGGCAAAACAATCATTGCCATGGCTGGTCGTTTCCATTATTATGAAGGGTACAGTGGGCAGGATGTGGTTTTCCCAATACGGGTGATGAAATCCCTGGGAGTTGAAACTTTATTAATATCAAATGCTGCAGGAGGCGTTGACCCATCTTTCCGGGTTGGGGACCTGATGGTTATCACTGATCATATCAGTCTTGCCACCGCGAACCCGTTATTGGGCAAAAATTTTGAAGCATTGGGACCAAGGTTTCCGGACATGAGCGAGCCATACAATAAACAATTGATAAAAAAAGCGGAAAAAATCAGTGATGATCTTGATATTCCACTTCGTTCAGGGGTTTACTTTGGAGTAACAGGCCCGACATTTGAAACCCGTGCAGAATACCAGATGATCCGTATCCTGGGTGGTGATGCGGTAGGAATGAGCACGGTTCAGGAAGTAATCGCAGCGGTTCATATGGGTATGAAAGTATTTGCAATGAGCGTTATTACGGATATTGGTATACGCGAGGAAGATAATGTGATTACCCATGAAGAGGTTTTGCGGGCAGCTAACGAAGCAGAACCCAAGCTGACCCTGATTTTTCAACGTTTAATTGAAAAGATCTGATAGGGAAAGGTTCAATGAATTGTTAATGAAGACGGTTTAGATAAGCCATTTCAACGAATCGGTTCCAACAAATTGGTTTCAATAACCAACTTCAGGAATACGTTCGCAATAAAAAGGAATACGTTCTCAATAAAAATGAACAGCTACAAATCTTACTGATAAGTGTTGAAAAGGAATCTCAAATTTTTATTTTTTGTATTGCTGGTATTTTTAATTACCGGGCAGCTCAATGCACAGAGTGGGGCAATGAACCGACTACAGGGAATGGGTAGTCGCTTCGGTGGCGGTTCTGGCGGAGCCGGAGACAGTTTACTAAAACGGGTTGATGACTCTATCACTATCACATTCCGCTACCTTGATTCCAGCCGCTCACAGAAATTTGATACGGTAATTACAGATTTTACACGCTTTTTTCCCGTTCCCTGGCAGTTTAAAACCCTTGGTAACCTCGGAAATGCCGCCGAATCAATGATTTACTCTCCCAAAATGCAATCAGGATGGGATCACGGTTTTCATTCCTTCGATATTTACAATTTTAAGCCAACCGATATCAGGTTTTACAATTCGACTAACCCATATTCCGAACTCGGTTATCTGCTGGGAAGCCAGCAGGAACAAATGATCCACCTGTTACACACGCGAAATATAACGCCCAACTGGAGTGTTAGTTTTCAGTACCGGCTGACAAGTGCTCCAGGCTTTTTTCAGAACCAGGCAACGAATCATAATAACTACCGGTTAGGATCCTGGTATCAATCCCGTAATAAACGATATCAGAACTTTGTGGTCGTGGTCGGGAATAAACTGCAGTCAGGTGAAAATGGTGGTATAAGAACAGATGGCAATTATCTTGACAGTGTCGGCTACACCCAAAGACTGACCATACCTACAAAACTTGGTGGAGATAATATTGGTAATTCCAACCCCTTCAACCCGGTTTTGAATGTAGCTTCCCGTTTTACGAATGCTACCTATATGATGCGGCAACAGTATGATATCGGTCAGAAAGATTCTATTGTTACTGATACCAGCGTTATTCCCTTATTCTATCCCCGTTTAAGGCTTGAACATACCATCACTTATAATACTTACAAATACCGGTATGAAGACAAACTTATTGACAGTACTGACAAAGCATATTATGAGAACTATTACAAATACCCGGACCTCATACGTGACACATCCCGCATTTTTCTAAGAGACTTTTGGAAAGAAATGATAAATGACTTTTCCATTTATTCTTTTCCTGATGCCAAAAATTCCCAGCAATTCATTAAGGTGGGCGCTTCCCTTCAAAATCTTAGCGGGGATTTCGACACCGGCCTTGTGAAAGAGAAATATTACAATTTCTTTATTCATGGTGAATACCGGAATAAAACGCGGAACCAAAAATGGGATCTTGAGGGCAATGGAAATTTCTATCTGCGCGGTCTTAACGCAGGCGATTACAGTGCTTATGTCAGTCTAAAGAGATTTGTTTCAAGGAAGATCGGCTATTTTGCAGTGGGTTTTCAAAATGTAAACCGAACTCCTTCTTTTAACTTCGACCCCATCAGCAGCTTTTATCTGCCATACGTACAAACACAGTCTTTTAACAAGGAGAACACGACAAATATTTTTGCTTCCCTGGAAGAACCACGATCAAAGCTGAAGTTAACCGGTAGTTATTACCTGGTGAGTAACTATACTTATTATAAGAGTTATTATGAACCGGCCCAGGCATCCACTTTGTTCAACGTTTTAGCTATTACTGCACAGAAACAAATAAAAATCGCCGGAAAATGGAACCTGCGAACCTGGATAGTGCTGCAACAAAGAGCTGGTAATGGACCTGTTAACCTGCCTCTTATTCTCACCCGCAACCAGGTCGGATATGATGGAAACCTGGGCTTCAAAAACCTTTCTACCAGTTTTGGACTTGAATTCAGGTATTTCACTCCATACAAGTCAAATGGATATTCTCCGATGATGGGACAATTCACCTACCAGGATACAAACACGGTGGCCATGCGTATGCCGGAGATCACGGCCTATCTCCATTTCAGGATCCGAAGCTTTATGGCCTATCTGCATGTAGAAAATCTCAATTCTTTTAGTTTGTCCACCGGAGGGTTTCATAATAACAATATCCTGATTCCTGATTATCCAACCCCGGGTCTCCAGATTCGTTTAGGGATACATTGGAGTTTTATCAACTAACTTAAAGAGAGATATGAATTATGAGTTATGAGTTATGAAACCAGTGATGAAATTATGAGGGATGAATGATCGGGTGACATCCTCATTCTAATAACTTGTACTTTCATGAGATTGGGAAATTCAAACGGTTTGGGTATTTGCTGACGGGCATTAGTTGCTGGCATTAGTTGCTGGCATTTGCTGCCGGATTTGCTGCCGGATTTGCTGCATGATTTGTTGCCGGATTTGCTGCCGGCATTTGTTGCCGGCGTTGAAAACAGCTTCTGGATCGCTGTCGCAATAGCCGATTATATATGCCGGGGGAATTTGTTATCTTTGCATTGTTGTGAAAAAAGCGTTTGTCGCCATATTAGCTGTTTTGTACCTGGCCGTTGCTAGTGGGGTTGAAATGAATATCCATTATTGCATGGGCGAAATTGCTTCTGTTGAATATGGTAAATCTGAAAAAGGGCGTTGCGGTAAATGTGGAATGGAATCCAAAAAAGGATGTTGTGAAGATGAGACAACATTTCTTAAGATCCAGGATTCACACCAGTCATCTCAACTGAGTTGGGCTTTCCAGGTACCTGTAGCTGAACTAGCAATATCACCTGATTTTCAGAGTTCCTTCGTATACCACAGTAAGTCTATCATCGATCAACCTGCGAAAGGTCCACCACCAGGTTCACATCTTCCAATTTATATAAAAAACTGCGTTTTTAGGATTTGATCTTCAGCCCGGTTGTTTTAAAGAGATGCCTTTTACTTTTGTCAATACATCACTTTTTAACAATCCATCCCTGGTTGTAACAGTTAGTTACTAGTTGTAACAGTCCGTTGCGTTTTACCTGATTCAACATCCCGGCTTTATTAATTTTCTATTCTGTTTCGGTCTGACTCGATTATTGGCTATGTTTTATTAATCCAATGAAACCGATAACGCGAGGATATTTATTAAAAGTCTAGCCGGTCCTGATCAATTTTAAAAAATCATTGTATGAAAAATATTATCATAATTGTAGCAATTTTTATTTCATTCTCAGCATCTGCACAATTTAAATCTGCCAGCCTTACAGCTGCAGGTTTGACCTGCGCAATGTGCACAAAAGCCATCAATATTGCACTCGATAAACTTCCATTTATTGAGTCGGTAAAACCCAATATAAAAACATCCTCTTTTGATATCAGCTTCAGGCCCGGTGCAGCTGTTAACTTCGACGCTATGAAAAAGGCTGTTGAAGGTGCCGGATTTTCGATTGCAAGGCTTGCAGTTAATGCAGAATTCAAAAATGTAACGGTCAAAAATGATTCGCATATTAAACTGGGGGATAAAACATTTCACTTCCTGAAGGTTTCCGCTTCTACTTTGAATGGTGAAAAGTCTGTTGTCATAGTTGACAAAGATTTTCTCAGTGCGAAAGAGTATAAAAAATATGCGGCAGCAACAAGCATGGCCTGTGTTCACACCGGTAAAGCTGAAAGCTGTTGTACCGGTTCAGGGATACAGGCAGGAACCCGGATTTATCATGTTACCATCTGATTGGATCTTATATGATATGCTATGACCCTGTCAGGCCTTTTATAAAACAGTTCCGTAAGACTGCTTTACTTTTCTTAATGGTAATGACTGCATCGGCAAGTATTAACGTTAATGCGCAACCGAAGAATTCCCGGGTTGGAACAATTGTCCCGGAGATTGCTTTGCCGGATACCGCCGGTTCCGTGCGTAGGTTGTCAAATCTGCTTGGAAAGGTAGTCCTGATAGATTTCTGGGCTTCCTGGTGCGGACCTTGTCGTAAATCGAACCCAGCCCTGGTGAAAATATATGATGAATACCAGTCCAGGGACTTCGAAATCTATGGCGTAAGCCTGGATGAGTCAACAATGGCCTGGAAACATGCCATAAATGCTGATAAAATCAACTGGGTACAGGTGAATGATAAAGGTAACCCCAATGAAGAAGGTACTGCAGCCTGGCAAATCAGGTATATCCCTACTTCTTTTTTGTTGAACAAGGAAGGGAAAATTGTTGCCGTTAATCCTTCAGTTAGACAACTAAGATCATACCTCAAAAAACATCTGAAATGAAATCAGTTTCATATAAATTGAAAGCAATATTATATAGATCTAACACATCAGTTTATGAGATTATGTCATCAACACCTAAACTGAACTTGTTATTAGATGATATTAGCTCAACATCATATAGATCGGATCTGTCATTATCCGGAATAAAATCTCAGTTCAAAATATTTTTGTTTTTTCCTATTCTCCTCTTTGCTATAGCCATATTGCCAGAAGAAGCCAGGGGCCAGGAATTATATGTGTTTACTGAACCGGCGTCCAATATGCCTGCAAAGTCATTGAGCGCTAAATATTCAGGCAAGTTTGTAAAAACAATCATGCATGAAACCCGTATAGAGCAAAGGCATACGGCTGAAGTCATGTTTGGACTCAACAAGAACTGGATGATACATGGGGCCACTACCTTTTCTGATATGTATACTGATCAGATGCGCTTTGAATCGGGTAGGGTCTATGCAAAATACCGGTTTCTTTCAAATGACCAGGTCCATAAACATTTCAGGATGGCAGCCTTTGGTGAGGCTTCACATAGCCGGAACGAATTGATGTTTGATGAAATTTCACTCGAAGGAGATCAGAGTGGAGTACAGGCTGGTCTGATTGCTACCCAGTTATGGAACAAACTTGCCGTATCTTCTACTGTAAGCTTTATTCAGGTCACGAAAGAAAAACCAAAACATCATCCTGAAGATCATCCTTACCAGGCATTTAATTATTCACTGTCTGCCGGCTTGCTGGTATTGCCAGTTGAATACACCAGTTACAATCAAACCAATCTGAATATTTATGTTGAACTACTTGGCCAGCAGGCCCTTGACAGGAAAAAATATTATGTTGACCTTGCGCCTGCCATTCAACTTATTTTTAACAGCACCTACAAGCTGAACCTGGGATATCGTTTCCAGTTAAACACTAACATGCTCAGGATGTCCCCTAACAGTTTCAACATCGCCTTTGAAACCGTTTTTCTGAATGTCTTAAAACGAAAAGGGAAGGAAAAGCCAGATCAATAAATAGTGAAGAACTGGGTATCAATCGCCTGATCTGCAAGCATCTTCTGGATTATAACTTCTTGTCGATTTCGTGTGAGTCGGTCACCAGCGGTAGGTCGGTCAAGGCACCTATTTCCCTGGTCCGTGTTCCCAAAGCTGATCAGGACGTGTAGGCAACCGGAGCATAAACAGCTCATAAAAAGCCCAATCAAGTCATAACAAGCCGATAGTAGCCAATTCCGCAGGTGCGGGACTGTCAAACGGCGCCGGTCCCACACTTAGTGGGAAGGAAATCAGTGCCGTACCGGACTACCGCCTTCGAACGGAGTGATTTTTTTGCTTATGTAAAAAAAATGTATATATTTGGCTAAATATAATTTTAGACATGTCTAAATATTATTTTAAACAGGCTAAAAATATGATGAGGCTGACAACATTTTTCCTGGCATTTTTCCTGCTCACAAAATTGAGCGCGCAGGAGCATATAGTGACTGCCACGATCATGGATAAAAAAAACTTTGAAACGATACCTGGTGCAACCGTTATGACTGGCGATTCCACCAAAACTGTTATGGCAGATAAAAACGGAAGGTTCCGGATTAAATCTTCTCTCGATTCATTATTAGTAGTTGTAACAGCAACGGGATACGAAAAATCATCACTATACATTTACAAATCAGAGAAGAACGATATCTTTTTGCTTCCTTCACTGTCTTCTATGAGCGAGGTGGTGGTTACAGGTACCATGCGAACAGTACAAAAAACTGCGAGCCCGGTGCCTGTAGAAGTATATACTCCTAAGTTTTTTCTTAAGAATCCTACTCCCACAATTTTCGATGCCTTACAAATGGTAAATGGCGTAAGGCCACAACTGAACTGCAACGTGTGTAACACAGGTGATATCCATATGAATGGCCTGGAAGGACCATATACTATGGTGCTGATAGATGGAATGCCGATCATGAGTTCGCTAGCCTCTGTTTATGGATTATCAGGTATTCCAAACTCCCTGGTCGAAAGGATAGAAATTGTAAAAGGTCCGGCTTCATCCCTTTACGGATCCGAAGCTATCGGCGGTCTGATCAATGTCATCACCAAAATTCCTTCAAAAGCACCGAGACTGTCTGCTGATGTTTCCGGAACCACCTGGGGTGAATTAAATGCAGATCTTGGTTTGAGGTATAAATCGGGGAGGAAGTCGAAAGGCCTGTTTGGAATGAACTATTTCAATTTCAATAACCGGGTTGACAGGAACAATGACAATTTCACTGATATCACACTGCAAAACAGGATTTCACTGTTTAACAAATTCAGCTGGGAAAGAAAAGAGAACCGCGTCGCAAACCTGGCAATCCGTTATATCAATGAGGATCGATGGGGTGGTGAAATGAACTGGAACAAATCGTATCGCGGCGGGGATAGTGTGTATGGTGAAAACGTAGAAACTTCCCGGGCTGAGTTAATTGGTAACTACCAGTTGCCTCTAAAAGAAAAAATTGTATTTGCTTATTCAGTGAATGATCATCGTCAGCGTTCCGCCTATGGCAAAACGATCTTTGATGCCGATCAACGCATTGTTTTCGGTCAGTTAACCTGGAACAAACAGATTGGAGTTAGTCACGAAGCATTGGTTGGACTTGTTACACGATATACTTACTACGACGACAACACCACAGCCACCTTCGACACTACGACCGGTAAAAACCGTTCAGACAATATTTTTCTTCCTGGTATTTTTTTACAGGATGAAATAAAATTAAACGGTCAGCAATCGTTGTTGCTGGGTTTACGCTATGATTATGACAAAAGGCATGGTAACATTTTTACCCCTCGTGCCGCCTACAAGTTATCGTTAACACCAAACGATATTATAAGGATAAATGCAGGTACCGGTTTCCGGGTGGTGAACCTGTTTACGGAAGATCATGCAGCTCTTACGGGCGCCCGTGATGTGGTTACAAAAAGTTCATTAAAACCTGAGCGGAGCTATAATGTAAATTTTAACTACATCAAAAAAATCTATACAACGTCCTGGTGGCTAAACCTCGACTTCTCAGCCTGGTACACTCACTTTACAAACAGGATTTTACCTGACTATACAACAAACAGTAACCAGATCATTTATGATAATCTTAGCGGATATGCAGTGTCAAAAGGGATCAGTTTAAATACTGAGATGGGCTTTACAAATTCACTGCGTGGAAATATCGGTGTTACATTTATGGATGTATCAACAATTAACAAAATGCCGGATGGCAAAAAAATTACTGAAAGACAATTGCTCACAGAAAGATTTACCGGCACCTGGGCTTTGAGTTACAGCTTCAGAAAATCAAAGTTGTCGATCGATTATACTGGTAATATTTACGGATCGATGAAATTACCCTTGTTGTCTGCCCTGGATCCGAGACCTGCTTATTCCCCGCTCTGGAGTTTACAAAATATACAGGTGACCAAAAGGTTCGGTAATAATTTTGAAGTTTATGGTGGTATCAAAAACTTACTCAACTGGACTCCCGCTAAAAAAAATGCCTTGCTCATAGCGCGCGCACATGATCCCTTTGATAAAAAAGTTGAATTCAATGCAGACGGCCAGCCCCGGGTTACAGCAGAAAATCCATACGCGCTCACCTTCGATCCCAACTATGTATATGCACCCAACCAGGGAATGAGAGGCTTCCTGGGTTTAAGATGGTCCCTATAGTTTGTGGTTTCTATAGTGACCGTTATTGATCAGAAGTAGTTTAAAGCGCTATTAAAATTCAAAATACAGTCTTGTTTAGTCACTCCCGTTGCCCTATCTTAGCCGCTTGAAAAGGGCAATCGCAGCAATATTCTTATCTCTTTACATGTTATCATTTTCAGAGCTTCCACAACTGCTGAAAATACCTGTATTTATTGCGCATTTTCATGAACACAAACAAATCGATCAGCAAACCACCGTTTGGGGTTTTATAAAAGAACATTACCAGGGCAAGTTTGTGATGGATGAAGATTACAAAAGAGATAACCAATTGCCTTTCAGAACTGCAAATTTTGAAATCAACACTACTGTAATCTTTGCCCCACCTGTCGGCATCGAATTACCCGAGTCTGTCGGAACTTATAAAAAGGAGTTCAAATTGTTTGACGATAGCGATAATCCCATCTCTTCTCTTCACGATATTTTCCAACCTCCAAGGGCTTAATTGCAAATCCGGATACAGGCGAATAACACCAGGATGTATGCATTGGTAAACTCAATGCAACACTAACTGCCTGGGATAGCTTTGCCCGTCCTTGCTACAGACAAGCCATGAATTTTAATAGTTCTTTTGATTTTGATTCGTTATCTGATGCCTAATAGTTCTATGACTTTGATAGTTCTATGATTTTGATAGTACTATGATGTTGAAAGTACTATGTTGTTGAATGTGTTATGATGTTGATAGTTCTATGGTATTCATTAATTCTATTAGTGTTAATCATTTGTATTTATGTAAATCAACTACATAGATGTTCATCAGTCAAATTAAATAATAAATCAGCTGGCGGAAAATCAAATTAGCTATCAATTATCTTATGTCGGTAGTCTGGATGCAAGGCATGCAATCCTATAATCTTTGATCCCCCGGAGAATCAAACTACAAGACAGTTTCCATTAATATGAATTCTGAAACGAGCATGTAAAGTTTCCATACATGACGGATATCTCAACGTATGCCCACCATGTTGGCATGACCGGGGTAACCATGAAAAAATGAAAAATCACCCAAAGTCGGGTAATTCATTTCGTATAACCTTTCATAACTCCTTTCATAATTCATAATTCATAACTCATAATTCTCTTGAATTTGTTGTTGCAAAAAATAATTCAGTTTTCTGTTAAGAACAAACTGATCATCGGGTTGTTCACGCTCGTATTAGTGGTGGCAGGAGCTTACCATGTCTCACGTTTACCTATAGATGCGCTGCCTGATATCACCAGTAACCAGGTGCAGGTTATTACTGTTTCTCCGTCACTTGCCGCATCCGAAGTTGAGCAATTGATCACCTTTCCCATTGAACAGGTGAATGCAAGTATTCCGGGACTTACAGAAATGCGATCTGTTTCGCGTTTTGGATTATCGGTCATTACCCTGGTATTCACAGATGAAGTAGATGTTTATTGGGCGAGGCAACAGGTATCGGAAAGGTTGATCCAGGTGCGTGAGCAGATCCCGGCGCATGCGGGCTCCCCCGAACTTGCACCCGTCACCACCGGTCTTGGTGAAATATATCAATATGTAGTACGCCCGGCGAAAGGCTATGAAGGTAAATATGATCTCGCTGAACTGAGATCGATACAGGACTGGATCATCAGGCGCCAGTTGCTTGGCACACCCGGTGTGGCAGATGTCAGCAGTTTTGGTGGTATCCTCAAACAATACGAAGTAGGGGTGCAGCCTTCAAAATTAAAAAGCCTGGGCATAACAGTAACTGATGTGTTCAATGCTTTGCAAAAAAATAATGAAAACTCCGGAGCTTCCTATATCGAAAAGGGACCCAATACACTTTTTATCCGAACGGAAGGTCTTGCTGCAAATACAGCTGAAATCGGAAATATTTTTGTAAAACAAAATTCTGGTGGCACACCTGTATTTATAAAAGATGTTGCTGATGTGCGCATAGGCAATGCTGTTAGATACGGTGCTATGACTTATAGGGACCAGGGTGAAGTTTCGGGTGCCGTGGTGCTGATGTTGAAAGGCGCCAATGCTTCAGCGGTAGTCAAAGACCTTCGTAAAAAAATGGATGAGATTCGTAAAACCCTGCCTGAAGGTGTTATTGTGGAAACCTTCCTGGAAAGAACAAAAATGGTTGATAACGCTATTGGTACAGTCTCAAAAAATCTTATTGAAGGAGCACTTATAGTTGTTTTTGTCCTGGTATTTTTTCTCGGAAATTTCAGAGCCGGATTGATAGTGGCAAGTGTAATTCCGCTGTCCATGTTATTTGCAGTGATCATGATGAACATGTTTGGTGTGTCGGGCAACCTGATGAGCCTCGGGGCGCTTGATTTCGGATTGATTGTTGACGGTGCGGTAATTATTGTAGAGGCACTTGTTCATCGTTTATCCCATGTTTTAAGAAAAAACCGCATTGGCCAGGCCGAAATGGATGAAGAGGTTACAGGCGCTGCTTCACGAATGATGAGCCCGGCTGTATTTGGACAGGTCATTATATTGATCGTTTATCTTCCGATTCTTACGCTTGTTGGCATTGAAGGTAAAATGTTCAGTCCGATGGCTCAGACTGTTTCATTTGCTCTGGTTGGTGCTTTTATCCTTTCACTGACTTATGTGCCCATGATTTCTTCCCTTTTTCTTAGTAAGAAGTTAAGTCATAAAAATAGCCGGGCCGACAAGGTGATGAATTGGCTGCAAAAATTTTATGGACCTTTGTTAAGACAATCATTGCGCAAGCCTGCCATTGTTTTGTTATCAACTTTGTTATTGTTTTCAGCTGCTATCCTCGGACTTTCCAGGCTGGGTGGTGAATTTATACCTGAACTGGAAGAAGGTGATTTTGCAATTGATGCAAGATTATTACCCGGATCATCATTAACAAAAACAATTGAAGTCACCCAGCAGGCTGTAAGACTCTTACAAAACAAGTATCCCGAGGTTGAAAAAATTGTAACACGTATTGGCGCCAGCGAAATCCCAACTGATCCGATGCCGATTGAAATGACGGATATCATTATTTCACTTAAGCCTAAGAATGAATGGGTTTCTGCAGAAAGCTTTGATGAGCTCGCTACAAAAATGAGTAAAACACTTGATGAGATACCTGGTCTTTCAGCAGGCTTCCAGTACCCGGTGCAGATGCGCTTTAATGAGCTACTTTCCGGGGCAAGGCAGGATGTGGTTTGTAAGTTGTTTGGTGAAAATCTGGATACATTAACTGCCTATGCATCTAAAATTGGCAAGGTCATACAGTCGGTGGATGGTGCTACTGATCTCTATCTTGAATCAGTAACCGGACTGCCACAAATAGTTATCAAATATCACCGTGAGGCAATTGCATTGTACCAATTGAATATTGCTGATGTGAACCAGGTACTGCGTAGTGCTTTTGCAGGTGAAGTGGCTGGGACTATTTATGAAAATGAAAGAAGGTACGATCTGGTAGTGCGCATGAAAGAAAGTTCGCGCCAGGACATTTCTGATATTCAACAATTACTAATCAACACACCTGGTGGGTTGCAGGTGCCGCTAGCACAGCTGGCGGATATACAAATCAAAGACGGCCCCAACCAGATACAACGTGAAGATGCGAGAAGACGAATCATCGCTGCTTTTAATGTACGTGGCCGTGATGTGCAGTCTGTTGTCCAGGAGCTGGAATCCAGGATTGAAAGTCAAATCAAGCTGCCTGCGGGTTATTCAATAAAATATGGTGGTCAGTTTGAAAATCTCAGCAAAGCAAAGGACCGATTATTCATCGCTGTGCCCGCTGCACTATTATTAATTCTTATGATGCTGTATTTCGCATTCGGTTCAATGAAATATGGTATCCTGATTTTTACAGCTATTCCCTTGTCAGCCATTGGTGGCATTTTTGCGTTGATCATCCGCGGGATGCCTTTCAGTATATCCGCAGGCATTGGTTTTATTGCCTTATTTGGAGTAGCAGTGTTAAATGGTATCGTATTGATCACTGAATTTAACAGGCTTAAGAAAGAAGGTATGACTGATATTAAAAACATCATCATGGAAGGAACTAAACTTCGGTTGCGACCGGTATTAATGACCGCCTCCGTAGCATCACTTGGTTTTCTGCCAATGGCATTGAGCCAGGGTTCAGGTGCTGAGGTACAACGCCCGCTGGCCACAGTAGTTATCGGTGGTCTGATTACGGCCACTATTCTAACGCTTGTTGTCTTGCCCGTTTTGTATGCCTGGCTTGAAAACAGCAGCAGAAAAGGGTTAAAGCCGGTCTTGACAATTACCTGTATTATGGGTTTGCTGCTACCCGCAGCATTAAGCGCACAGCAGCCAGGTGTTACCGGGAAACCGACTAGTCAGGTTAAACATCGTCAAGGTATGTTGCAAACTGATTCTGCAGGTATTCGAATGTCTTTAGACGCTATGATTGCCATGGCGCGAAATAACAATCTTTCAATCAGTGCCGCCCGCAAAAACGTCGATTATTCCAGGCAACTGGAAGGATCATCTTTCGATCCGCCAAAAACGGTAGTTGGTGGTGAGTATGGAAATATCAACAGTACTTTCAATGATACCCGCCTGTTTGTTTCGCAAAACATTGGCCTACCGGTGATATATAAACGCCAAAAATCCCTTTTCAGAGCAGAAACCGGATTGCAGGAACAGTCTGTGGCTGTTAAGGAAAATGACCTGGTGCGGCAGGTAAAAATGTATTATTATGAAATGACAGTATTACTTGAGAGGCAGCAGCTGCTGGCTGAACTTGATTCAGTATATAAGGGCTTTGCCAATGCAGCGGACATCAGGTTAAAAGCCGGTGAAACAAATGTGCTGGAAACAACTACCGCTTTATCATTGGTTGAACAACTTGCCTTACAGGCTGAGGAACTTGAAGAGGATTTGCATATATACCAGGCGCAACTCAAAACTTTGCTTAACACCACTGCCGATGTAATGCCTGCCTATGAGCAGTTAAAAATGCAGGCAATACTTATCTCAGACAGCATAAATATAACTGGGAATCCCTTGTTGGGTTTTTACGAAAGGCAGCTTCAGGTGACGAATGCGCAGACAGCCGTGGAGAGAAACCGCCTGGTGCCGGATTTTACAGTTGGTTATAACAATCTATCGATTCGTGGTTACCAGACCAAAGACGGGATTAATCAATCTTTTTATAGCGGTGCCGACCGTTTTAGTTTTTACCAGCTAAGTGTTGGATTGCCGTTGTTTGCAAAATCCGCGAAATCAAGGATAAAAGCCATGCAATCAAAAGAGGAGGCGATGAAGCTTGAGTTGGCTGCGGGTTCAATGCAGTTACAAAACCAACTAACGGCAGCCACGCATGATCAGCAAAAACTGTTGAGAAGGCTGAGTTATTATGAGACTACCGGTCTGAAACAGGCAGAGCAGATTATGAAAAATGCCAGTTTGAGTTTTCGCAATGGAGACATTGGCTATGTTGAATGGACAGTGCTAATGAACAATGCTGTCAACCTCAGAATTGGGTATCTTGATGCTGTGAGGGCTTTCAATAATTCAGTTATAGAAATTCAATACCTAATGGCGAAATAAGCTTCTGTGAAGATCAAGCCAATACAACATATCATTACAACAAAACATACAAGAAAACATATAACACAACAATACAACACAACAATACAAAATAACAATACAACGAAACAACACAACGAAACAATACAACAAAACAGTAGAACCAATCAGTAGTACAAATCAGTATAACCAATCAATACATTAATAAGCTCATTTGAAATATAGTAATATGCCTTACAGAATCATTTTATCGTTTTTAATATTCGGACTTTTTGCCTGTACTGAACCAGTGGACAAGCAGGAGCCGACAGAAGAAGATACAACTAGTCCCGAAATAGTAACCTTAACGTCTCAGCAGATCACCAATGGTGGTATTGTGACGGCTGTACCTTTATCCCAAAAACTGAGTACTGAGTTGTCGGTTAACGGATCGATTGATGTGCCGCCACAGAACATCGTTTCAATAAGTTTTCCATTCGGGGGATATCTTAAGAATACCCAGTTATTACCGGGGATGCGCGTGTCAAAGGGGGAGGTGATTGGGTTAATGGAGGACCAGAGTCTGGTTCAAATCCAGCAGGATTACCTGATGGCTGTGGCAAGACAGAATTACCTGAAACAGGATTATGAAAGGCAGAAAACGTTGCAGGAGAACAATGTCAATTCCGCTAAAACTTTCCAGCAGGTGGAATCGGAATATGCCAGCCAGAAAGTATTAGTGAGCGGACTTGCACAAAAGTTAAAGATGATACATGTAAATCCCTCATCCTTAAACGAATCAAACATATCAAGCACCGTACCTATCTATTCCCCTATCAATGGATTTGTTTCCGGTGTAAACGTTAACATAGGCAAGTTTGTAAATCCGACAGATGTCCTGTTTGAACTGATCAATCCGGAGGATATGCATGCGGCTCTTGTTGTTTTCGAAAAAGATATTGCGAAGGTTCAGAAAGGTCAGCAGGTAAAAGTTTCTTTAGTTGATGAACCGGGTAAAGAATATTTGTGCGAAGTTATCCTGGTTACCCGCAACGTGAGTGAAAACAGGACCGGTATTGTACATTGCCATTTTGAACAAATGCCAAAGACATTGCTGCCCGGCATGTTTCTTAATGCAAAAATTCATTTGACAGTTACAAACGCATTGACAGTCCCCGAGGAAGCTGTGGTACGATACGGTAATAAAGAATATGTTTTTCAGGAACAAAGTAAAACTGATTTTAAACTGGTGCCTGTCCAAACGGGTTTAAGGCAAAATGGGCATGTTCAGTTAATTGATTCAGCAAATACATTTTCGCAAAAACCAATCATCGTTAAAAATGCCTATTCAATCTTATCCAAAATGAAGAATACCGGCGATTAGAAACTCCTGCTATACAGATTAGAAGCTCCTTTAATACAGATATGTATTTATTAAAATATGAGTAATGATTCCTGATGCTATCACTTTTTTATGAGATATATTCTGTTCTTTTGATAAAAAGTAAGTTTATTACGCATAGTTTTTATTGCACCTTGTTATAAGTTTGATAACTAACAAAAGCTTTTCAAACTTAGAAACAATATTAATTAACACCCTATTTGCCTTAATGTAAATCTTAAACATGAAGAATATTTTATTGACTGCTTTCACGATTTGTTTTTACATGACAGTTTTTTCACAGTCAACATCCATTATACAACGCGACCCGGCAATAGCGAAAATGGTTGAACAGTTAAATGCAGACTCTCTCAGATCTTATGTTAGCTCGATGGTTTCCTTCAGTACCAGGCACACAGTCAGTACACAGACTGATGCTAAAAAAGGCATTGGTGCAGCGAGGTTGTGGGTGCTGGGCAAATTCAATCAGTTTGCCAAAGAATCTGGCGGCCGGATGACAGCTGTAATAGATAGTGTTATCTATAAAGCCGATAAGAGAAGAGTAGATGTTGACATCAATCTTGGTAATGTGGTTGCTACATTGAAAGGAACAGATGTAAACGACAAACGTATTTTCCTGATAACCGGTCACCTGGACAGCCGGGTAACAAAAATCGAGGACAGAACAAGTGTCGCACCCGGAGCAAACGACGATGCAAGCGGATGCGCTGCAGTTATTGAATGTGCGAGGATCATGAGTAAAACAGCTTTTCCGGCTACTATCATTTTTATGACAGTCAGCGGTGAGGAACAGGGACTTCTTGGGGCGAGATTTATGGCGGAAAAGTCAAAAAAACTAGGCCTTAATATAGAGGCAGTATTAAACAATGATATTGTAGGTAGCAATAACAGTAACGAAACCAATATTATTAATAATACGCAATTAAGAGTATTCAGCGAAGGCCTGCCTTTTTACGAATTGGATTCGGTGAGCAAAAATATCCGTTCTATGGGCCTGGAAAATGACGGTAAGGCGAGACAGCTCGCCCGGTATTTTAAAGAAACCGGTGAAAGGTATATCGACAACATGGAGATAAAACTGATTTACCGCAATGACCGATTCGGTCGAGGTGGCGATCATACGCCGTTCGTTGAAAATGGTTTTGCTGCGGTCCGGGTTACTGAAATGAATGAAAATTTTTATCATCAGCACCAGGATCTCAGAACAGAAAAAGGCATTCAATATGGGGACCTCATCGAATTTATGGATTTCGAATATCTTCGAAAAAACACAGGTGCCAACCTGGTAAGTCTTGCCAATCTTGCGAAAGCGCCGGCAATGCCTCAGGAGGTTGTTTATGTTATGGGAGGATTAGGCAATGCCACAACTATCAAATGGAACGCTCCCTTAAGCGGAAAACCTTCCGGCTATTATGTGTTGGTACGGGAATCTTCGAGTTCCGTCTGGCAGAGGAAATTTTTTACGGCAGAAACAACTTTAAAACTCCCATACACAAAAGACAATTATTTTTTTGCGGTACAGTCTGTCAACGAACATGGCAATGAGAGTTTACCCGTGGTTCCAAAAGTTAGTGTTCGAACCGCACCTGCAGCGCCCGCCAGACTGTAGCGCTAAGTTCTCCACCAGCCCGTGGTGTCTATTGCGCTGGTATCGACATCAGCCCAGTGAAGAAGTAGTGCTGGTGTAAATGTTAACTATAGATTTGGCCTTCATTCATAACTTCTTTCATAACTCATAACTCATAATTCATAATTCTCTTATCTGTAGTCATCACGCGCAGGGGCAAAAAAGTCAAGCACCTTGCAATCAGTAATCGCATGGGCCGAATGTGGCACATTACCAGGGATCACGTGGACTGAACCGGCAGTTAACAGGTATTGATCACCACCAATCATCATTTCCAGTTCGCCTTCAACAATATGTGTGATTTGTTCATGCATATGCTGATGAGTCGGTAAGCGACTTCCTTGTTTGATGGTTACAAAAGATAGAGTACTTGATTCCCCATGAACAAAGCGGCCTAAAAATCCAGGTAAAAATTCACGGGGGGAAATGTCATTCAAATATTGCATAATTGGGTATATATAAACTTGAGTAAGTATTGAATTCCTGCGAGTCATAAACTGCATTAACCGGAATTCGTATTTATTTTTTATTGAATCAATTGCTTTATCAGATCATCCTGAACAGAGTCTATATGGAGACAGGTTGTTCGAAATAACAAACACTTCCTCCGACCCAGGTTTTATCCATATTATACCGGACACCGATCATTTTTCCTTTGCTGATCCGCGCCAGATTTATTACCGGTTCAGGCCGGCTTGCTTTGTCTTTCCATAAATACATAATCCGGATTTCCACTTTAGCGGGTATATCAGGAGTTGATATCACATCTGCATATTTTACCTTGCGCTGCAATATCCAGTTTTCAGGATCCTTCACCTTTTCTATATCATCGCTGGTCAGATCAATAACCACACCCTGACCTGCAAATGAAAACAGGGGCTTCAATACATAATTTTCAAGATCAGCTGGCAGCTGTTTTATCTCGTTAAGATAAAAAGTTGGTGGCACGTATGGATGCCTGATGAGGGGAAGGGTAAACTTGCTGATCCGGTAAAACCAGTTGGGATGCGTGATCCACTCAACCTCCAGTTCCTGTGTTATATCCACAAAGTTCCCAAGATTTTTGCGCTGAGCATTGAGATCGTCGAATATAACGCGGTTGTATATGCGCTCAATAGGTATTCGTACCTCATTGTCCAGGTAATAAAGTTTTTTTCCTTCCTGGATAAGATCTGTTAAGCAAACGATTTTTATTCCCAGGTAATCTGCGGTACTGTAAAAGTCTATCCTGGTTTTCTGTTCGTGTGGTTTTATTTCCAGCAGAATTACATTTTCCGGCTTATGATTGCCGAGTATAACTTCTTTGAGTGCATTTATATAGGATTCCTTATTATATCCGCCCAGGTAATGAGTGTAATTGGAAGGAACGGGAAAATATTCCCTGAGTAACTCCGGGTACAAAACCTGGAAACCGAAGAGGGTAGGGAAGCCCTGCATTTCTATCAGCTGCGGCTCAAGTTCACCTTCTTCGTTTATGCAAACTCCGAAATCAAAGGCAATCATATGAGCATGATCGTTTTCAGCTGGCACCCTTTCGCTTGCAGGAATACTTCTTTCCGTAAGTTCTTTAAAACGCGGGTCATTAATAACATCTACTATATGCTCGCAGGCTTCGATCATTTTCCTGGTGAAACCTGCCGGAACAAATACCGGTGTTTCGGCAATCCTGAATTCAATAGCCCCGGGATAGGGTTCGTTAAGTGCCCCCAGGAATTTTTGATACTGCTCTTCAGTAAAACTTTCATTAAACGCCTTTCGGAGTGTCGGTACCATAGCTATGATGTTCTTGGGCCTTAATTTAGTTATTTTACTTCAAAGCATAGCCGATATCAACAAGTCATCAAACTAAAAAAGATCCCGGTTACCTTAGGTAGCCGGGATCTTTTGAGTTATTGAGCAGGATCAATAAAAAGTTTTATATACTCTATCAATTTATATAAGAAGTTAGAATCTAATCTTCAGCCTGAGATTTGAATCTGATATTAATTTACAAAGCGGGTTCTCTTTTTTGTTCGGTTGCCTGGTCCAGGAAATTAGGAAGTAACAATGAATAAGTGGAAAGAATCTTGTCCGGATCCTCCAGGTGTTCAATCATGCTCTTCCATTTTTCTTCACCATGTTCTGCAATAATGGTCGACTTTTTATCTTCCCTCTGAAGGTACATACTCATACCAATGGCATCAGCTTCGGGATGAAACTGTGTTCCAATCATATAGTCATTGAACCTCACCGCCATTATCGCTCTTTCAAGTGGTACATGAGGTCTTTCTTTTTCGATGGCGAGTACATGTCCACCCATTGCTTCCAGAACGGCCAGATTGGGTTGAGTGACCTGGTAATCCCGGCTATCTACTGAATAAAACGGATCGGGTAAGCCTTCGAAAACGGGTTCTGTTTCGCCTTCGGCAACCGGGTGAATCGGGAAAACACCAAATGCAGTAGACCTGCGTTTATTTACATTTCCAATATTCCAGTGTCTGCATGCAAGCTGGTAAGAGTGACAGATAAAAAACACGTATTTTTTATCTGTTTTATCCGGGTTATCGTTCCAGGCTTCGACCCTTGACAACCACTCAAAATACTCTTTCTCCCAGGTAGATCCAACACTGTCCAACGGGCTACCTGGCCCACCAGTCGAAATATATATGTCATAGGAAAGATCAGGTACCTGGTGTTCAAGCCTCACCTCAAATTCATCGAAATGAAGGTTCAATTGGTTTGCCGAAGCATAGGAATTCAAGATGTTCCTAAGGCACCTCATGCCCTGGTTAGGCTGGCCTTCATATAGATCTAAAATAGCGACACGGATCTGCTTCTTTTCCTTCAGTAACATAATGCAAAAATAATCAAATTTCGCAAGGAAACCAGCCGTGGTCGATCGACATTGAGCTCCAAAGCTGTTGGCCGTTGATAATGAGGTTATTGATGACCACTGCTCTACCCCCAGGAAGGGCCCGGTTTATTAGAGGCCGCAAACTGATTATTTAACTATATGATTAGTTGTTATAGTTGTTAACTACATGATTAATTATTAACTACATGATTGGTTATTTAATTATTTGCCAGGTTCCAAAGTGTTAAAAATACCAGTTTTGTCTGCTTTTCCAGGAGTTCGTAGTTTATCTTATCCGGGGTGTCCTGGGGTTTGTGGTATTCTTTTGCAAATCCACAGTCAATCCTGATAAAAGGCACACCTTTTTCATAAAACGGGTACTGATCACTGCCGTAGATACGACGCTGTTCATATTGTGGTAGCTCATAATGGGTATCCAACGTCAATTTGACGGACTCATTAGCCTGGATCAGCGATTTACGCAAGCCGCGATTCAGCTTGTCCTTTACAAGAATATAAGCATAGTTAGTATCAGGATTACGTCCGTCGGCATGTAGTGTGTCTATCCGGCCAAGCATGTCAATATTCAATACTGCATGCGTTTTGCTGATCGGAAACAACGGATTGGCAACAAAATAGAATGAACCAAGTAAACCTCTTTCTTCACCGGTAAAGGATGCAAAAACGATGTTTCGCTTTGGCCTGAAACCCTGTTTTGCAGCAAGGTTCATCAACGCTGCAACCTCCATAATAGCTGCGGTGCCGCTTGCATTATCCACCGCACCATAATAGATAGAATCACCATTTCTCCCATCATGATCATGGTGTGCTGAAAAAATTATACAATTTGCATCCGGGTCAGTACCTTTTATCAAACCGATCACATTAGGTGCTTTCACCTTTTCCATTTGTTTGTTATGCAGTATTGATATCTTTTGAGAGAGTAGATAATATGGCCTGGTGCCTGGTTTTGAATAGGTGCCGTCTTTATTGATTGTTACCTGTTCTGTGGTAAGTAGCTTTTGGAGCAATTCAGGAACTATACTTAATTCGGGCAGAGGGGATCTTGCACTAAACACTTCGGGCAAAACATAATTCGGAAGAAAATAATTCTCTTTTTTTCTCTTAACGGAATTAACTGCATCAGGTCCGCTCCAGATGATCAGTTTAACACCTTTAAGCTTCAATACTTCTTCCAGGTTGTCAAGTTCTCCTGCTACGGAAAACAAATTGGAATTGATGATTACGGCGGCTCCATTCAATGGCATGGACGGAATGTTGATTCGCCAGTCATCATAATTTGCAAAGTCTGCAAGTAAAACAGGAATCGAATCCGCCCTGAAAGATTCACCGGCATATAAGGTCAATCCATCAGGTTCTATGTAAGTGATGCCATTAAAGGATATGGTATTTATTTCTGTAAACCTGGTTGCTTCAATAGCCTGGAAATATGATTTGCCATTCTCGTATGGTGCATTCAGCCCTTGTTTCCTGAACCAATCGGCAACATGATTGGATGCGAGCGTGTCACCACGGCTTGCCATCAGTCTGCCTTCCAGCTTGTCGCTCGCCAGGTAATAAAGATTGCTTTTGATATTTTCTCCTGACACCTGTTCAGCTATTTTCTGAATAGGGCTGGGTTGAGCCACACAACCGGAACAAGCAAATATTAAAAGGATTGCCAATATTCTCATGATGTGCGCATTTAAATCTATTTTATCAGCACCTTAAGCATTTCATCAGCTACAAAATCATTGCCTTTGTCGTTCAGATGCACGCGGTCAGTAGTCAGTATACCAGATTCCTTATTTTCCTTGTTATTTGCAAGATTGTATTTTAGAAATGCATCGCGAAGATCAATTAATTCGCAGTTATTTTTTTGTGCGATGGAGCGAATAAGTTTTGAATACTGATTCAGGTCACCATCAAGTTCGTTTGAAAAGTCAGTTTTCTCGCCTATAGCAGCCGGGGTGCAGACATAAACCTTTATATTCTTTGCCTGTAATTTTTTTATGATGGCAACATAAAATTTCTCAAACTTATCAGCATCGGTACCGGTACCGGATGTCCTTTTATGCCATACATCATTTACGCCAACCCAGATCACAACTATATCAGGATTTTTACCCAGTACATCATCTTCCATTCTCAGGTAAAGATCATAAGCCTTGTTACCACCAATGCCCGCGCCTATCAATTCATACTGATCCTTCTGACCTTTCTGCGCGAGCTTTTCACCAATTTTTGTTATGTATCCCTTTGGGCCAACCCCAGCCTGCGTTATTGAATCACCGAAAAAAACAATCTTCTTTTTTTGTTGCATGGTTGAAAAACTTGCAGCAATAACCAGGACGGCAAATAATAATAATTTTCTCATGACTGCTTTACTAATTTTTTAGTTTGAATAAACCTTTTCTCCGTTGATATATGTTTTTAACACTTTGAGTTTCAAAAGATCTCCAGGTGCCGCATTCATAAGGTCCTGGTCCAGTATAATGAAATCTGCAGACTTATTTTTTTCAAGACTGCCTTTTTCGTTTTCTTCAAAATTACTTTTAGCAGCCCAGATGGTCATACCACGCAATGCTTCTTCGCGGGTTAATGCATTCTCAACCTGGTAACCTTCTGCCGGCCATCCCTTCGCATCTTTTCTTACCACTGCTGCATAAAATGTCTTGAAAGTCGAAATGTCTTCAACCGGGAAATCTGTACCAAGTGGGATCCATCCATTTTGTTTTAACAGATCCTTAAATGCATAAGCGCCTTTCACTCTCTGTGGACCTAATCTTTCTTCTGCCCAATACATATCAGAGGTTGCATGGGTTGGTTGTACAGAAGGAATGATATTATATCTTCCAAAGATTTCAAAATCTGCGGGGTTAACTACCTGTGCGTGTTCGATTCTCCATCTCAAGTCATTTTCAGGTTCCAGGTATTTCGCATAAGTATTAAGAATGGTTCGATTTCCACTATCACCGATTGCATGCGTACACATCTGAAATCCTTTCTGTGAAAGAATTGCTGCTACTGAATCAAAATGCGCAGGGTTGCTCAATAAGAATCCTTTCCAACCCGGCCGGTCGGTATAATCTGCCAATAAACTTGCTCCCCGTGAGCCGAGGGCACCGTCAGCATATACTTTGAATGATCTCACATTAAGCCTGTCAGTCTTTATTTTTCCTTTAGCAAAAAGATAATCAAAGTTTCTTTTATCATCACTCAACATAGCATAAACCTTCATTTTCAGGTCACCGGTTTTATGAAGGCTATCGAGTATTTGTGTATCGGTTGCACTGATACCGCAGTCATCAACAGTTGTTAGTCCAAACGCAAAACAGTTCTGTTGAGCCCCAAGCAATGCGGTTTTTATTTGTTGTGCACCTGGAGCAGGAATTTTAGATGATACAAGGTCAACGGCATTGTCAACAAGCAAACCACTCAGTTTCCCATTTATAGATACAATATCTCCACCGCTTATCCGCATACCATTCTGAACACCGGCAAGGTTTAATGCAGCTTTGTTTGCTATTGCGGCATGTCCGTCGATCCGGGTCAGTAAAACGGGCCGGTCAGGGAAAAGACTATCAAGTGATTCATTTGTTGGAAATTGTTTTAGTTGCCAGTCGTTCTGATCCCAGCCACGTCCTATAAGCCAACCTTCTTTATTGTTTTGAGCAAACTTCGAAACTCTGTCAAGTACATCCTGCCAGCTTGTGGTCTCAACCAGGTTTACAGTATTCAGGCTAAGTCCATAACCCATGAAATGTGCATGTGCATCGATGAAGCCGGGATAAACGGATTTGCCATCCAGGTCATCAATTGTCCTGGAATCAAAATCTGTTAATATGCTTTCATTAGTACCGGTGGCGATAATTTTTCCATCCTTTATAGCCATCGCCTGAACAATTGTGAAAGCGGAGTCTACGGTATAAATCATGGCATTCTTAACAATCAGATCGGCTTCAGTCTTGTTTTTACATGAAGAAAAAAGCAAAGTGATAAACAATGCGGTTAAGGCAGGCCTGATGGGAACAATGAAGGCCAGGTTGAATATTGATGCAGATAACTTTTTCAATTATTTCTTAAATTTTTCAGGATGTTGTTTATTAAATGTTGTTGCCTGTTGATATGCATTTGCCACACTAAGTATAGTTGCATCGTCATACAAGTTTCCAAGTAGTGTAATGCTGGTTGGTAATCCATTGGTTGTAAAACCGACAGGCATGACTACCACCGGGTGACCGGTAAGATTGGTGATCCCAAGCTGACTGCCAGCGAAAGATGGTGTTATGATCACATCATAATTTTTCATCAGCTCATTCATTGCCAATATCAGGTTTGAACGGTGCCGGTTGGCATTAATGTACTCTACTGCAGGTATCAGCCTCGAAGAACGAAAACCGTTTGGCCAGAAGTTCTTATCCTGCCGACGTATAAGATCATCCCTGTTTGACCTGGTAAGTTCATCAAATGCAGCAGCAGATTCGGCACTGATAACCACATCCATGATATTAAAAGGATAAATCAGGGAATCAGGAAAAGTCATTTCGTTTACAGTGGCTCCTAACTCCCGGAACTTTTCGATAACTGCCCATTGCGGTGAGGTCTTTGGAAGATTGCGGAAATAATTTACCGGGTAAGCAATTCTTAGTTTTTTAAGATCGGTAACCGGCTTATAATTAAATGCACGCTCAACTGCTGACGCATCTTTCCCATCGGTGCCTTTGATATAATAAAAAACGATGGCCGCATCTTCAGCTGATCTGCAGATTGGCCCGGCTTTATCAAGGCTCCAGCTAAGCACCATTGCACCAGAGCGGCTTACTGAACCAAATGTAGGTCTTAGGCCTGTTGTACCACAGGTATGTGAGGGTGAAACTATCGAACCATGGGTTTCGGTTCCTATTGCGAATGGAAGCAGACCGGCAGCCGTGGCAGAAGCCGAACCGGCCGAAGAGCCGCTTGAACCAAGTTTTGTATTCCATGGATTACGCGTGCGACCATTAAACCAGAGATCATTGTATGCCAGTTCGCCCAGGGTAAGTTTGGCGCATAATACAGCACCGGCTTTGCGAAGCTGCTGATAAACAAATGCATCTTCATCTATATATTGTTCTTTATAAGGAACAGCGCCCCAGGTTGTTTTATAACCTTTTACTGCAAACAGATCCTTGAGGCCATAAGGAATACCATGAAGCGGGCCCTTATAAATACCTTTTTTGATTTCAGCATCAGCCTGCCTCGCCTGGGCCATGGCAAGGCTGTCTGTTAAAGTAATAACACATTCCAACGTATCGCCCCATTTGCGTAGTCGATCAAGAAAAAATGTGGTAAGTGCTTCGGAACTAATCTTTTTATTTTTAATTAAAGATGCAAGCTGTGGCAAAGAATAAAAAGCGAGTTCATTTTTATCAGCAGGCAGATTGACATTAACTGGTATAGGAAAAACAATATTTTCCTGCTTTGTTGGAACTATGAAACCATTAGGTGCAGGTTTGAAGGCAAAAGGGTAGGCCAGTGAATTTGGGACTGGCAGTGCCCGCATTTTTTCGAAATTTCTTTTGCTTTGTTTCAGCTCATCCTGCATGGAATCGAGCTCGGATGGTATAAATTCAAGTCCTATAAGTTTCACCGCGATACCGGCTTGCAGGCTATCGCCTTGTTGAGCCAATGAACTGAGAGACAATATCAGAGAACAAAAAATGAACTGGCATTTTTTCATTAAAGTTGTTTTGGTTTTAATCAGATCCCATATAAAAACTGCGAATGTATATAATCGACGACACTGCGAAGACTTTTTGTTTCTTCAAATACTTTTAACTGCCTGTCTGCACCGGTTCCATCCTCCATCATCTTAATCACATAGTTAACGGCATGACGGCTGCCCAGGTGATCAACCACGTCATCAACAAAATCCAGCAACTCATAAATCAGCACCCGTGTATTAGATTCTTCTTCCTTTCCAAAATCTATCATGCGGCCGTCGATGCCATAACGACTCGCGCGCCATTTATTTTCGTTTATCAGTGCCCGTGAGTACTGAATGAAGTTTAGATTCTGTGAACGAAGTTTATATATTTTCGCGCAGATACCCTGGAACAGGGCTGCAATAGCAATTGTTTCCTGCACGGTCATAGGCACATCACAGATGCGGAATTCAACCGTGTTAAAAAACGGATGCACGCGCAGATCCCACCAGATCTTTTTGGCGTTATCAATACAATTTGTTTTTACCAGCAGTTTGATATAATTGTCATAGGCTTCAATAGTCTCAAAAGTTTCTGGTATGCCTGTTCTTGGAAACTTATCAAATACCTTGGTGCGGAAAGATTTGTACCCGGTACTCCTTCCCTCCCAGAATGGAGAATTAGTACTTAGAGCATAGATATGGGGAAGAAAATAACGGGTTGAGTTTGCAATATGATTAGCCATTTCACGGGTCTCCATTCCAACATGCACATGCAAACCAAAAATCAGGTTGCTACGGGCCGCTTCCTGTAATTCATTTACGATTTCATTATAACGTACATGGTCTGTGATCAGCTGGCTTTCCCAATGACTGAAGGGATGGGTACCGGAAGCTCCAACCCATAAACCGAGATCTCCGGCAATACCTGAGATGGTTTTACGAAGTATCGATACATCGTTATAAGCTTCATCGATATTCTGACAGATATCAGTGCCGACTTCAACTACAGCCTGGTGCATTTCAGCTTTCACCTTATCTTTTATCACTTTTTGCCCTTCCGTTACAATCTTCTGCTGGTGGCTCTTTAATTCCTTTGTTTCAGGATCCACCACCATATATTCCTCTTCAATTCCAAGGGTGAAATTTTTGTAATTGATGCTTGACATTTAGTTAATTTAAGTGCTTAATTCAGATCAACGGTTTTCTCATCACTCCGTGCTGGAGATACTTACCCCAGGTAAGGTTATCCTGGCCAGGTTCATGGGCTATCGCTCTTTCGATCGCAAAATTTGCAGCCGTTTCCACTACCCAGCCGAAATTATCGGCACCAACACTTGCAAGATCCGCATCGGGAGCCGGATTACAGAAGTCGATTGCATATGGCACTCCATCCCGGATGGCGAGTTCAACCGTATTAAAATCATAACCCAGGTAATGATTAATGTGAAGCACGAGCTCTTCCATTTGTTTAAGTCTTTCCGGTGTCGGTATGAAATCACTTGAGTACCGGAGATGATGTGGATTCCGTGGCTCATATGGCATAATACGTACATCTTTGCCACCTATACAATAACAACGATAGTATTCATCAAAGACGATCTCTTCCTGTAACATCATTACCAGCTGACCCGTTTCACGATGCTTCTGAAAAAAATCATCTATAGAATCAAGCCTGTACACATTTTTCCAGCCTCCACCAGCAAAGGGTTTCATATATGCAGGGAAACCCACATAATTAAAAATGGCTTCCCAATCCATCGGGTAAGCCAGGTTGCTGAATGATTGATCACTGGTATCCGACGGCAGTTCATATGATGGGAGAATAACGGTTTTTGGAACGGGAACACCGATCTTCACGGCAAGTGCATTATTAAAAAACTTTTCGTCTGCGCTCCACCAGAATGGATTATTGATTACGGCAGTGCCAGATATGGCTGCATTCTTAAGAAAAGCCCTGTAAAAGGGTACGTCCTGAGAGATCCGGTCAAAGATGACTGCGTACTCATCGGCTGCCCCCTGGATCACCTTATCAATACGTACTGGCTCGGCTACAATACCTTCGATTCCCCGGCTGTTTACTTTTTCTATCAGTGCCATTGGAAAACTCCTTTCTTTGCCGAATAACACGCCAATCTTTTTCATAATCAATAATTTTTGTGAAAATTCAAGTCCTTTCCAAATTTATCGGAACGGTTCTTAAAAAACAAACTTATCTACCCGCTTAACAAGTATTAGAATTTGTATTTTTGCCGTTAACCCAAAACTAAAATCCACATCTTAATGATTGAGCCTTTAAGCCTCGAATCCGTACCACTGGCAAGAACTGTGAAGTTTGATATTTATACCCCATCCGCATTTACGGCTAACAGTTCAGGCACAATCCTGTTATGTAATGACGGACAGGACCTGGTGAGCATGAATTTTGGAGATATTGTGAAGCACTTATTTGAAACCGGAACACTGAAGCCTATCATCATTGTTGGCATACATTGTGGCGATGACCGGATGAACGAATATGGCATGACTTCGGGTCCGGATTATAAGGGACGTGGTTCAAAAGGTGCTTTATACCAACAGTTTGTTTTAGAAGAACTGCTTCCCACTTTACATAGACATCTGGCTGTAGATCGTTTTGCAGAATATGCTTATGCCGGTTTCTCACTGGGAGCCCTAAGCGCAATTGACATAGCATGGAATCATCCGGAATTGTTCTCGAAGGTCGGCGTTTTTTCCGGCTCATTGTGGTGGCGAAGCAAAAGCCAGAAGGCAAAGGATTACAACCCGGACCAGGACCGGCTCATGCACAGGCAAATGAGCCAGGGTAATTATTATCCGGGAATGAAATTTTTTTTTGAGTGTGGTGAACTTGATGAGACGGAGGACCGGAATAAAAACGGTGTAATTGATTCGATTGATGACACCTTTGACCTGATGAAGATACTGGTACGGAAGGGTTACCGGGAAGGGGCTGATATAAAATATCTCCAGTTACCTGATGGCCGTCATGATGTAGCAACCTGGGCCCGGGCCTTACCTGTATTCTTAAACTGGGGTTGGGGAAAAAGTCTGAATAGGTAACAAAATAAATTTGAATACTTAACAAAATAAAAAGGCCGCCCCCTACGATCCCGGGGCGGCCCTTTTTATGGTTATTCTGCGATTAATTAAAGCTATATCTCAAACCAAGCTGACCCTGGAATCTTGAACCAAAGTTCATACTCCATGGAACTGAACCAGGTGTGTAGATGTAGCCTTTAGCTGCAAATGTGCCAGTCCTGTTTACGGTTGAGAGTATATTAAAGGCCTGGTTTGTAACTGCCCACTGACGACCCCATTCCCTGTTCAAAAGATTAGTCAGGTTGAATACATCAAAAGTGATTTGCAAAGTATGTTTTTTTGTCCCGGTCATTATATAAATGTCCTGGGCAATTCTTGCATCAATAACATGCTCCCATGGTGTGCTTCTTCCGTTTCTTTCAACATACTGACCCTTCCTTGATGAAAGATATTTGTCGTTGTTTACGAAGTCCATGAATGCAGCAGATTGTTGTGCCGCAGTTGTTACTACTGCATTACCTGCGGAGTTGAGTTGATCAACAAATTTTATCTGGCTTGCATCAGCAGGCACATACATTAAGTCATTACCAAATCTACCATCACTGTTAAGATCTCCGTTGATAACATAAGTAAAGGGTGTTCCGGAAGAACCCTGGTAGAATAATGAGAAAGATGTTCTCAGGTGTTTTGCATAGTCAATACCATAAGAAACCAGGCCTGTGACACGGTGTCTCAGTTCAAAATTTGATATTGAACGTTGGGCATCATTAGGATTTCCTACAACCTGTACAAACTCCCAGTTAGAAAGTGCAGTAGAGCTGGCTCCGCTGTTTACATCTTCTGAACGGTTGTAGTTATATGATACCCGTGTAAAAAGGTTTTTAAATGTTTTATCTAATGTGAAACCAAGATTGTAGGTATAACCGTCATTGGTATTTGTGAGATAAATCACGTTTGTCATCGCTACATTTTTTCTTCTTGCATTGGTAGAACCAGCATAAGCTATGCGTTTATCAGCCCCGTTGTTATAGGCCTGGTCAACGATACCTACCGGTGCAGTAAGATTGATGTCCTGGTAGAACACGTTATTCAATGTTTTGGAATAGATTCCGTCAACTGTCAGGTTGATCCCGGCTGGTAATTTAATATCAGCACCAAGGTTAACCCTGAAAACCTGCGGAAGTTTAAAGTCTTTATCCATCAGGTTCACTTCATAAGAATTGCCGGCAGCCCCGATATTGCTTTGAAGGGCAACATTTGGCTCAAAATTTCCACCGTTTACATCAAATGGTGCAGATGTAGGTGAATTGTCTATCTGGCTGGTTGTTTTTAACAACAGACCGGTATTACCATATTGGTTAGAGATCCAGACAAATGGAACCCGTCCGGTAAAGATACCTGCACCACCACGAATGATCACGTTTCTGTTTCCTGCAACATCATAGTTAAAGCCAACACGTGGTGCCCAAAGAAGCCGTCCGCTTGGTGTGTTTGTGGTACTATAGTCTGGTCCAAATGTTGAATCAACCGCTTTATTATAGCCTGGTTCGGTACTGATGATGGGAACATCAACCCTAAGACCTGCGCTTAAACGAAGTTTTGATGTAACCTGGATTTCATCCTGGGCATAAAACCCAAGTTGAGCTGCATCAAACTCAGCTGCTGGTCTTTCATTAGCTGCCTTATTAGCAGAAAATGTTACATCGAACTGCCTTGGAAAATCATTGTTGAATTCAGCCAGTGTACCGAATCTCCAGCGCCCATTTAAGTTGTTGATGAAAAGATTTCTGAAATGGAAAAATTCGTTGTGCGTTCCAAAGGTAAACGTGTGTTTTCCTTTGAAAACTTTCACGTTATCAGTGATCTCGAATATATTCTGATCAAGCTCGTTTGCGGTAGAACTTCTTTCAGAACCGAGTTGAATTGTACCGGAGTTGTGAGTGATTTCGATAGATGGAAACAATGATCCATAAGTTGAACGAAAATCACGGATTCGATGCCGGCCGAGAATCAGGTTGTTTGATACGGTATTGCTGAACTGGCTTCTTAATTCCAATACAGTAATGTTCTGCTTGTTGTTAAAACGGTAAGTATTGTTGCCATACCTGAACAAAGTACGTGATCTTGCAATGTTATCATCATAGGCCTCAATATAATTATGCCTTAAGGTGAGTCGGTGTTTGTTACTGATGTTCCAGTCAATGCGGGCAAAAACTTTGTCGCTCTGTGTTTCTGCATCAAAAGGGGTAATTGTTCCAGCATCATAACCGTACTTGGTTTGAAGTAAACTGGCAATTCCCTGCGCTTCCGCAGTAGTTAACAGTGCATTGGTTTCACCTGCATTGAAAGTCGTTGGTGCGGTTCTGCGTGCGAGTTCACCGTTGAGGAAGAAAAACAATTTATTCTTCACAATCGGACCACCGATTCTGAATCCATATTGCTTATCGCTGAACTTTGTTGATTTGACCTTTGAAACCGGATCTTTGCCGATTGTTTCCTGGTTACGAACGAAATAATAAGCAGAACCTTCCAGGTTGTTTGTACCTGAACGGGTAACTGCATTTATACCAGCTCCGGTGAAATTCCCATAGGTAATGTCATATGGAGCAAGAACCACCTGGATCTCCTGGATGGCATCCAAGGAAATTGGGGTTGTTGTGGAACCGCCTGGGGTTCCGGTTCCTGATAATCCGAACACATCGTTATTAACAGCTCCGTCAACAGTGATATTATTGAACTTGTTGCTCGCGCCTCCAAAAGAGTTGCCGTTGGCCTGAGGCACTAAACGGGTAAAATCCTGGATGCTTCTGCTGAGCGTAGGCAATGCAGCGATTTGTTCTTTACCGATACTTGTGGAAGCTCCTGTTTTTCTCCTGGCGTTTGCTGCACCGCGTCCGGCGACTATAACCACATTTGTGAGCGTTTCACCACTTGTGCCAAGTTTTGCATCTAGCCGGGTGTTTTCACCAAGACCGAAGTTAAGGTCCGATTGAGTAAATGTAGAGTAACCTACAAAGGTCACTTCAACTGTGTAGGGTCCACCCGGAATCATATTCACCAGGTTATACAATCCATTTGCCCGGCTAAGGGTAGTGTAAACTGTTCCGGTCGGAATATGCGTGGACTTAACAGTTGCACCTTGCAATGCCTCGCCCGTCGAGGTTGTTACGGTGCCCGAAAGACTACTTGTTGTTACCTGCGCCGCTAAGCTTAACGGCAGACAAAGTATCAGCAATAGCCTGAAAACTTTTGAAAAAAGCATGAGTTTTGGAGTTTTTGGTTGGGAATAAAACATAAGTCAGCGTTGGTTCTGAATTCTCGTTGAGTTTTGGTCAATTAATTCGCAAAGAAAAGCAAGATTCTATGTATTTTCTATTATCTAATGATTAACATTTACTCGATTAACATCCGATGTCAACGGGACGATTTAGCGATCTGCTGGTCCCTTTCGGACCGGTAGTCATCTGGCAAGACGATTTTGATGGGGTGGCTTTGAATGGATATTTGGAGGACTGGCAAAAGTATGTTAAAAAACAAATTTTCAATCCTTCTTTTCACAAAAGCAGTGCACAGATTATGCACAAAAATAAATGTAAAACCGGCTTTCAAAAAAGGCTGCAGAACCACAAAACCTGGGACATTCAAGGCCAGGCCCGGTGATCCAAACTTTTGATAGTGAATTGCGTTATATACTGACTGTTTGACTGTTACTCTATTCCTTAAGGATGAAAGACCTCGGAAATATGTGCTATTTTTGCACTTTATACAATAAGATATATGCTCGACGCAATTGAGATCGCGATAGAAGATATTAAAAACGGTAAGCTGGTTATAGTTGTGGATGATGAGGATCGTGAAAACGAAGGGGATTTTGTTACTGCCGCCTCTAACATTACACCTGAATTGGTCAATTTTATGAGTATTCATGGCCGTGGACTGATTTGTGTTCCCCTGGTTGAAGATCGTTGCGAAGAATTGGAACTTGACCTGATGGTTAATAATAATACAGCACTTCATGAAACCGCATTTACTGTTTCGGTAGATCTGCTTGGCCATGGTTGCACAACCGGCATTTCGGCACATGACCGTGCAAAAACCATCCGTGCACTGGTTGATCCGCAAACCAAACCCGCGGACCTGGGACGCCCGGGGCATATTTTTCCATTAAAAGCGAAAAAAGGAGGTGTTCTCCGTCGCGCCGGACATACAGAAGCAACGATTGACCTTGCCCGTCTTGCCGGATTTGCGCCTGCAGGTGTTCTTGTGGAAATCATGAATGAAGACGGATCTATGGCGAGGCTGCCTGAGCTGAAGGTTATAGCTCAAAAATTTAACCTTAGTCTCATTTCAATAAAAGATCTTATAGAATACCGCCTGAAACGCGATTCGCTGATTGAGGAAATTGTACGTGTAGACATGCCAACAGAATACGGGCATTTTAAACTCATTGCTTTCAGCGAAAAAAATACTGCGAATGAACACCTGGCACTCATAAAAGGCGAATGGGAAAAAGATGAACCAGTACTGGTACGTGTACATTCATCCTGTTTTACCGGTGACATCCTGGGATCCCTGCGTTGTGATTGTGGCGACCAGCTCCATGCCGCGATGCAGATGGTTGAAAAAGAAGGAAAAGGTGCGATACTTTATATGAACCAGGAGGGCAGGGGAATTGGACTGGTTAATAAGTTAAAAGCTTATAAACTGCAGGAAGGAGGAATGGATACTGTTGAAGCAAATCTCCACCTCGGTTTTCCGATGGATAAAAGGGATTATGGTATTGGTGCGCAAATGTTGCGTTACCTCAATATTACCAAGCTGCGACTGATGAGCAACAATCCAAAGAAAAGGGCAGGCTTGCTGGGTTATGGACTTGAAATCGTTGAATCCATTCCCATCGAGATCAGTCCAAATTCTCACAATCAAAAATATCTCACTACAAAACGCGATAAATTAGGACACGAAATACTGAAAGGGTTTATTTAATAAGCTTTCACTTTTACAAGCTTTTAGCCGATAGTTTCAATCGTAAATTCCGTCTTATCTTGTTGCTAGTTAGCACCGCCAATCGTTGAATCGGCACGTACCTGGTCAGGGGCGACAATAGGCGGTTTGGCTTTTCGTTTTTTACCAGCTTTCCATAATTCTGAAACCCGGTCAAATTCGCGCCTGTAGGAGATACTGGCCCCGGTACGGTTTTGTCTGGCTCCAACACCGCTGAGATAATTATAGGAATCGCGGTAAAAAAAGGTTAGTAATAATTTGCCGTCGGGTCGGATCTTCCATTCCGCAGTTATATCGGGAAGAAACTGGAGGTTGCGTGTCGCCTGCACCTGTTGGGTAGTTAACCCAAAATCAAGAGCGCTGCCAAATGTAAAAGTCACCCGTTCATCTAACAAAGAATATCCCAGGGAAAAATTCAGGTTGGTTCTATCAATGTTCAAACCGGTGCGGTTTATATCATTCAGGATATTAGTGCCGCTGTAAAGCTGTGCATTAAAATTAACCTGCAGACTTTTATCATTAAACAGTTTTTGGAAAGCATTTGAAAACTGGTTACTCAGCGTATTGGAAAGTACACCGGAAATGGTATTCACTACTATTCCTTCAAATGCAGTGTTTGCGAGGCTTCCCTGGCTTTGAGTTGAAATAGGGCCGAAACTATTCAGCACTATAAGAAAAGCAACCTGCTTATTCAGTTCGTTTTCATCATTCTGAATGGTTTGAAGAACGAAGTTAGCACCGGCATCATTTGCCAACGGGCTTCCGGGGGGCAATTCAATTCTGAATGCGATCTTTGGTCTGATAAGTTTCTCGGTCAGGTTTGCAACAACCAATACCTTACCCCTGTATCTTCTTACATTATCATTTATGAACAAAGTCTGACTAGTGGCTGAACTAGGTTGCAGGTCACTGAACCGCACGTTCTCAGCTTCATACTCGGCTTCTATCTTAATTGTCGCATCTCCCGGATCACCTGCCCATGAAATAAAATTGCCTACGTTTTCACGCAGTTTAAAAGGTTTATGCAGAAAAGACTGAAAATTGAAATCATAATTACCACGATCAATTTCATAGCGCCCGGAAATCGTAAAGTCACTGGTTGTTCCCGCCGTGATCTGGAGATTGCCATGACCATTCGCTTTGATCACATCACCAGTTAGTTCATCCAGGATCACATACATGTTCGCATAATTGTTTGCAGTCACGTCAAGCATTACGTTGAGGTTACTTTCTTCTCCTGTGTATTTTTGCTGCATCTCTTTACCATAAACCTTCCAGGTAAGAAAATCAGCAGTACCGCTTTCTTTACCTGTATTCATGTTAATATAGAGATTAGAACTGTCAGCAGGTTCTCCTTTGATCCGCATCTCCATATTTTCAAGCGGTCCTTTCAGGGTCATGTTCACTTTTGCAAACACGCTTCCATAGAACGGATCGTTACCTGTATTTTTTGTTGCCAGCACTTCCAGTTTGTTGGTATTTACGGCAAAGTCAAAAAACATGTCCTTCCAGTTATCATGTTTCAAAACCCCCCGCGTGAGCTGACCGGTATTGTTGAAATCATCAGTCAGCGTAAAACTTCCGAAATCAATCTGCCCGTCCTGGAGATCTACTGCGGCTGAAGGAATATGATACAGCACATTAGTATATGCCACACGCAGCTGGCCATCACGCAGGTCAAGTTTGCCAAGATATTTTAGTTTATCAGGTGGACCGGTTATCCGGAGCGTGCCTTTTGTATAACCATCTACTTCACTGAAAACACCGGATAAATACCTTTTTAAAAGATTGATGCGGGTATCCTTAAAAAAGTCTGTGTTGATATATAGCTGCTCCTCAGAGATACTGTCTGCTAATGTATATGCACCGTTTACATCAAAATAATAATTCTTATTATCTGAGTAAGCTTTAAAGTTGACCTCATTACTTTTTTTGATGAAGTTCGCTTCAAGCTGCACTTTACCAATTGAATCATCATCGAGCAGGAATTGTTCAGCATCTGCTTTCAGATCCACCTGTAGTTTACCGAAAGGATCAACTACATCAATTGAACCGGTTAACAACCCCTCGAGGCGGTTGGATTTTACAATAAAAGGTGTGAAGTCGCCGATATTGATCTTTGTAAGTTCAACCTTGATATCGTTTGTATTTCCGATATCCGATGGTATCGTTGTTATTCTCACTTCCTGGTCGCCGTTATATATTTTCACTCCATCTGCCGAAATAAGCGACTCACTCAACACGAGTTCTCCATTTTTTTCTACTGTCCAGTTTTTGCCGTTTACATCAAACTTGCTTTCATTAAATAGTATTTTCACACCTCTTGGTAATGTCTGAACATTCGCTGAAACATTGGCAGAGTTTAATGTCTGGTTAGCGCTGGTTTTAATATTGATTTCAGACTGATCATTCGCAGAATTTATTGTTATTGCAGTGCCCGGAAAATGCAGTGAGTCGCTAAAATATATGTCGGCTATATCGCTTTCGATTCCCAGCTTGTTGAGATCCCCATTTGCTTTCAGCATCAGGTTATAGAAAGAGATATTTTTGTAATTAAACTGTGGTATCTCCACATTCAGATCCAACAGGTTTTCCTTTGTATTAATACGACCAGTGATTGTACTAAAGTTGAAACCATGCAGTTCATCGGTTACAAATTGCAGATATTCATCGACTTTTTTGGTAGTGATAACAAAACTGAAATTTTCGTTAGCCTCCAAAACCCTTTTTGACTGGATATAAGATGGATAATATTTACTCAAAAAAATTCTGAAAGATTCAGGCAGATCTTTAATGGAAAACTCGCCAACCAGCGCTGCATCGAATTCATTGCTTACTGCGGTAATCACTTTATTATTATCCATCATCTGGCTTTCCAGGTGCAGGGAATCAAAAGAAAGCTTGCGTCCGTTTTTAAAAACAGAGGCATCAAATATTCTTGCAGTGCCAAGAAAGTTATCTATGTTATCACCACTGAAATCAAAACGGAATTTTCCATTGAAATCGATATTGTCTTTTGTGAGGTTAAGTTTTTTGAGATCCGCCTTTGCAACGGTAGCATCAAAGTCGAACTCAGGAATGTTTTTACCGAAGTCAATCAAACCATTCAATCGCGCATCAAGGTTTGGATCGTTGGATATTATCTCCCCGTTAAAAAGTTTCTTAGCCACTTTTCCTTTTACAAGTACATTCTGATATTGATATCCCCTGAATTCGAATGAATGGATGGTGCCGTCCAGTTGCGCACTCAGCCTGGACATACTCATACCGCTGCCATTTACCTTGCCCTTAAAGCTCAGGTTACCAATCTGTGGCACATCAAGAAACCGGCCGATCTGAAAATTATCAATGTTGATATTACCGGAATATGAAGTAGAAGCATTTTCAGGAAACTTCATGTTAACATCGCTTACAATCGTTCCAAGATTGGTCTGTATAGTGCCATAGGTAACGAAATCTGTAATAAAGCCGGTAAAACTTCCTTTAAACTTGAGAAAGGTGAGCAGGTCCAGCCTGGGCTGATCAATTTTTCGCAAATAAGGAATCAATGAAACCGCATCACTGTATGTGGTTTTAAAATCTTTTGCTTCAAAATCGATATAAGTTTTGTTAAGATCCGGCAGACCTTTCATTGAAATACTGCCACTTAGATAACTATCCTTTCCTGCCTCCATCAATACATTGCGGGCAGTTAGATTATCAACTGAACCAGTGATATTACCCTTAACCCTGATATCCTTGTTCCAGTCTTTTAAAGCCGGTGCGAAATAAGCGATATCATCACTGTGGATTACTGCTTCCTGGAACTTCGCCTCCATCCTTACCTTGGACACATAATTCTGCATATCATCGAATGCATCATAACGCATGGCATAGAAATTTTTCAACCGGCTTTGGGGCGTACGAAGATCGAGGTTATAAAACTCCATTCCTTCCGGGTGCATCTTCATATCTGCCTGCAGTTTCCTGACATCAAACCCGCTTCTTTCCTTAGTGGTAAGATTTACTTTTGCAATAATTGTATCCTTGTTCCATTTGACATCATCAAACCTTCCATTGATTTTTGCAAAATTGATATGAGCCGGATCGAAATAAGTATAAACCTCCCGATCAACTTCGAGGTCGCTTCGAAAGTTTCCGTTTTTGATCGTTATCCTGGTTACACCTAAATCCCATCCGGCCGGGTTCCATCTTAAACGCGTTGTGTCGTTGGGAATCTTCAGCTTTTTTGGCCTCAATGAAGCGGGTCTGTTACCCTTGTAATTATAGATCGTGAAAACCGGTTCATCAATATTTATATTCCTGATCCGAATTTCTTTATTACTCAAATCAAATTTGTCTGCATCAAGATTGAATGATCCAACGCTAAGCACCATGTCTTCGCCACGCCAACCATCCTGTTGAAGAAGATGAATGTTGGATAACTCAACTTTTTTAAGCCCCAGTGCAATGGTTTGAGTGTCCCCGGATTTGGTAGGGCTACTGAAGAAGTCAGCAATAAACTTATAGTTCCAAACCGAATCCCGGCGTTTTAAGTTTACAAATGCATCTTCAAGGCCGATATAACTGAGATCTATATTGTCCTTTAAGAAAAACCAGTCGTTGATGTTCACTTTTACAGTACCTGCATAAAGCAATGTATCCTGGTGAAGATCTTTAACCAAAGTTCCTTCGAGCAACATTTTATCAAAAAGTGAAAAGTCAACGTGTTTGATCTCAACGGTGGTTCCCAGTGATTTGGACAGCTTGCCCGTGACCTGCCTCACCAGCCAGTTTTGGACGGGAGTAGTTTGAATAGACACCCATGCCAGTAAGATCAATGCGATCAGTACCAGTATCGTGGTGCGGAATATTTTCCAAAACTTTCTCAGCTGCTGATTATTAGGTGTAAAAATAGCAAATCATTGGTGCATTAAATATTTGTAAATTCTTTAATTTGATCACATTTGGCTGTTTGTTATCCACGCGGGCAGTCAATCATGAATTGAAACAACATTTACAACGAAACCACCAGTATTTATTCGTTATAAGACCAGCGGCTTATAGAAAAGTTTAAATTGCGGTGCATTAAAAAGCAATCTTATGAGATTAACCTCTATTGTGGGTATTATATTGTTTCTTAACACCTTTTTAAGCTTACCGGTATCGGCACAACAGAAACCGGTTATTGTTATCCATGGGGGCGCAGGCACTATATTGAAATCGCAGATGACCCCGGAAATGGAGAAAAAATATATTGCCGGCCTTGAAGAGGCGCTGAAAAAAGGTTATGCTGTCTTGCAACAGGGTGGTAATTCACTGGATGCAGTTGAAGCGGCAGTGATGGTAATGGAAGATAATCCGCTGTTCAATGCGGGCAAAGGGGCTGTATTTACCAATGAAGGCAAAAATGAACTGGATGCTGCCATCATGAATGGCAAAAACCTTGCGGCAGGAGCCGTTGCCGGCGTAACGGTGATCCGTAATCCGATAACAGCAGCCCGTGCGGTTATGGAAAAAAGCGGGCATGTAATGATGGTTGGCCCCGGTGCTGAAAAATTCGCCCGCCTGAACGGTATCACCATAGTTGAGCCTTCCTATTTTTACACGGAAAGCCGGTGGAAAAGTTTGCAAAGAATGCGCAGGGACGATTCTTTGAAGATGCAGCTTGATCATGCTGATACTGCCAGCAAACCAAGGATTTCATATACTGATCCGGCAGATAGAAACTGGAAATATGGGACAGTGGGTGCTGTGGCCCTTGACGCAAGCGGAAACCTGGCCGCAGCAACAAGCACGGGTGGCATGAGCAATAAGAAATTCGGCCGGGTAGGAGATGCCCCCCTCATAGGCATAGGCACCTATGCCAACAATGCGACCTGTGCCATCAGTTGCACCGGTTGGGGCGAATACTTTATCCGGCTCGGTATGGCAAAAACCATCAGTGATATGATGGAGTTTGGCCGGTTCAGCTTAAAAAATGCTTCAGAAGAAATGATTATGAAGCGCCTGCCGGCACTCGGTAAAACCGATGGGGAAGTGGCAGATGGCGGCCTGGTCGCAGTCGATAAAAACGGTAATATTTCTATGCCTTTTAACTCTGCGGGTATGTATCGCGGTTATATTGATAAAGATGGCAAGATGGTAATTCAGATTTACAAATTGTAACGAAGCCCACTAGTTGTAACGAAGCCCACTAGCCCGGTTAAAATTTGCAGACTCACCTGGTGGGATGGATAAACTTTGCCAATCCTTTCCCTTAATCATTTTGGCTATATAAATGATCTGGCCGGCATGGTTCGGATAGTGGCTCAGTTGCCTGTTGATTGCATCAATTACTAATATTGGTTCGGTTCTGATTTGAATGGTTTTCAGCAGATCATGCGGTTCAAGTGAATGAAGACTTTTAAGAAAGCAGTCCCAGCCCTGTTGCCATATTTTTAAAAGATGTTCCCTGGAAAAATGCTGATCATTGAACTCCAGGTCCCGGCTGCGCCATGGTTTTTCGCCATCTTCTGATAAAAAATTTGTCCACCGGCTTATCATGTTCCCGCTCATGTGCTGGATGATAATAGCAATACTGTTGCTTCCAGGATCTGGCCGGAAGTGAAAATCTTCTTCTTTCAACTGTATCATCGCCGTCTCAGCAAGGTCACGATACAGGCTGACTCTTTTGATGGCAGATTCAAGAAATATTGTGGCAATATCCATGGTGGTTATTGTTATTGAATTCGGGCGAGGTAATGGGTACTATTGTCAGTCTGGACATTTTCGGTCATACGTTACAGATAGACGTCCTGAATGAAAAGAAAATCAGGGGGCGTATCAGCAACAAGCAATATGGATAAAATATCATACTGAATATGTTGCCAACCGGGGTTTTTATAAAGAAAGTTTGCGCCCCCTTTGATCAATGATCTGATCTTTTTATTTGAAACACCTTCCTCCGGATAACCATAGACAGTAGAGGTGCGCGTTTTAACTTCTATGAAATGAAGCACATCTGATCTGGAAGCAATGATGTCTATCTCAAAACGACGATATCTCCAGTTCCGCTCCAGGATCTGAAATCCAAGATTTGCAATATAAATTGCAGCAAACTCTTCTCCTTTTTTCCCGGTCACTAAATGATCCCTCATCACAGATTGTTGTAATATTGCCTCTCAATTTGGTAAATGGAAAATACGAAGAAAATTTTTAAACTGGAAGGTAGGATTCAACATTATGCATGGGGAGGTTATGGGTATTTGCCGGATCTTCTGCAGGTTCCAAATCCCACAAAAAAGCCATTTGCAGAATATTGGATGGGTGCACATGTCAACGCTCCATCAATGATCACGATTTCAGATGATCAGAAATTGCCCCTTAACGAGCTTATTGCAGCTGAGCCCGGAGCTATGCTGGGAGAGACCGTGGCACAGGTTTTCGGAAGGCTTCCCTACCTGTTTAAGATACTCGATGTAAAGGATATGTTGTCGATCCAGGTGCATCCCTCAAAGAAAGACGCGGTAAGGGGTTACGAAGAAGAAAATGCAAGAGAGATACCATTGAATGATACAAAAAGGAATTATAAGGATGATAATCATAAGCCTGAGTTGATGTATGCGCTGAGTGATTTCTGGTTATTGCATGGGTTTAAAACACCTGAAAAGTTGCATAAAGTTTTGGCTGACCAACCGGAACTCGGGTTTTTGCAATTCATTTTTCAGAAGAAAGGATATGATGGACTTTATCGTTATGTAATGGAACTTGAACAGGAAGACGTAAATAAGGTGCTTCAGCCATTACTGGACAGGATTATTCCTTTGTATGAAAAAGGGATGCTTAAAAAAAACGATGAAGGTTTTTGGGCAGCTCGTGCAGCAATAACTTTTAACGAACCGGGTAAAATCGACAGGGGCATTTTTTCCATCTATATATTTAATCTCGTGAACCTGAAACCGGGTGAAGCGATATTCCAGGATGCCGGTCTTCCCCATGCTTATCTTGAGGGACAGAATGTAGAGATCATGGCCAATTCCGACAATGTTTTAAGGGGTGGTCTTACACCAAAACACATCGATGTGCCCGAGTTGTTGAAACATGTCAAATGCGAACCACTGGTGCCCGCTGTAATTCTTGGTATCCCATCCGGGAACCTGGGGGAAGAGGTGTTTCTAACTCCCGCTGAAGATTTTGAGTTAAGGGTGATCAGGTTGAACTCTGGTGAACTAACACAGCTGAAAGTGACAACTACGGACATTTTTATTGTTCATAGCGGGGCCGTAAAGGTCACAGACGGCTCTAACAAGCTCGGAAGGGATGCAGGGGATTGTTTTATAGCCATCTACGATGCTGATATTTCGATTGCTGCACCCATAAGGTCAGTGATTTTTCGTTCAACAGTACCCGCAAAATTGAACAAAGTGGATTAAGGCTTAGAATTAACCACGCATTTAATATATTTTTGCTATTATTTTATAGATATGAAACTGAACAAATCATTAATCTGGACTTTTATTGCAATCGTGGCGGTTTCGGCAATCTACAGGATCATTCCAAACAGACCCGAAGGTTTTGCTCCGCAAATGGCGCTTGCATTATTTGGAGGTGCAATTATAAAAGATAAGAAATGGGCATTTGCTTTGCCCTTGTTTTCTTTATTCATCTCAGATCTGCTTTACCAGGTTCTTTATATCAGTGGCATGACGGACCGCCAGGGACTTTATGCATACCAGATACCGATGTATTTATGTTTCGCGGCAATAACTCTCTTTGGGTTTTTATTGAAGAAGATCACATTTCTGAAAGTGGCCATGTTTGGAACTGCAGGATCGGTTCTTTTCTTTTTGCTTTCAAATCTGTTTGTGTTAATTGGCGGTTTTGGTTTTGAACGGCCAAAAACTTTCAACGGATTAATGCTTTGTTATAACGACGCGTTATTGTTTTACCGTGATTATGGTTTAATTCCGGGTTTCTATGGCAACGTTCTGATAGGAGACCTGTTTTTCACAGGGCTGATTTTTGGTGGCTATTACCTGGTCAGGAAAATGTTCGTTACCCGTCAGACCCATATTGGCCTGGCAAACTGATCTTTGATCACATGATCCTGTTCGCTATATATGTGATCACATGAGTTTGTTCTCTATATAAAAGTTGAAAAGCCGGATAAACTATCTGGCTTTTTTTATGGACCTCAAATACCTGCTGCTCCGGATTCGAAGCCGAAGTCGATGGCAAGATTTCCCCCATCAGCCGCCGAAGTAGCCAGGATATCACACCTGTTGTTATAGGGATTGTCGGCATGCCCCCTAACCCATTCGAACCGGATGTTATTTTTCTTAGAAAGCTCATAAAAACGTCGCCATAGATCGCTGTTCTTTTTTCCGCCTGCAAAATTTGTTTTGATCCATTTATTTAGCCAGCCTTCTTTAACAGCCTTTACAACATACTGGCTGTCAGAATAGATTATGATATTAATTCCTTCTTTTGTTAAAGCTTCAAGGGCGGCTATTACAGCCATTAGTTCCATCCTGTTATTGGTTGTTTTCTTAAAACCACCGGATAGCTCTTTCATTTTGCCATTCCAGTTCAATATTGCTCCGTATCCTCCGCGACCGGGATTTCCTCTCGAAGAACCATCCGTATAAATGATCAGTTCGTTCGACCTGCTGTTAATATCTGTCATAAAAAAAATCGAAAAATTTGTTTTGGCCTCATTGAAACGAATTGAAACAACCGTGTACTGGGTCCAATATTTGCATGGCAAAAAAGAAATCTTCCATTGTTCCAATCTTATTAAATCTTCTTAAATCTACTGTCATGAAACTCAAATTGCTTCTGCCTGTATTAGCTATTTCCTGTTGCCTGTCTTGTAAAAAAGATGATCTGGTAAAAGTAAAACAAGATTCCTATGTTTTGCCTGGTGACCGTTTTTTTCCTGAAGGAATTGCACTTAACAGCCGGGCGGGATTGTTTTACACGGGGAGTACAATTTCGGGAGATATCGTGCAGGTAAACCTTGAAACGGGTGCAGCAGACTTGTTTTCTGGTGGTGCAAAAAACGGGAGGACATTTGTTACGGGAATGAAACTGGATTCAAAGGGCAGGCTATGGATTTGTGGGGGACCTACCGGCATCATACAAGTGCTGGATAAGAACGGTAGTATCATTAAGAGTTGGGATGCCAGGACATTATTTGGAGCCGGTTTTATCAATGACTGCGTAATCAGTGATGGCTACATTTACTTTACGGATTCACAGGTTCAAAAAATTTACAGGGCGAAAGTTTCTGATGGTCAGCCCGGTGAACTGGAGGAATGGATGCTGTTTACGAATCAACAAATACCTTATGTAACAGGAACAAACGCTAATGGAATAGAAGTTACACCTGATGGAAAGTATCTTATTGTCGTGATTTCGGCTTCTGGCAAATTATACCGGATTGCAATTTCTGATAAAACTATTTCTGAGATCATCTTGAATACACCGGTTCCATCCGGTGACGGATTATACCTGGATGGGAAGACGTTATACGTTTCAAGGAATGCTACTAACCTTTTATTTCCTGTAACATTGAATGGAGGAATTAGCCAGGGTACAGTAGGTGCCGGTTTCGGGCAGAATCTTAATTTCAATACAACCCTGGTAAAGGCAGGAAAATATTTATTGGTTGTAAATGGCCAGTTAAATCGTCGCGGCGGAACTCCACCACCTATACTACCTTTTACTGTTTCAAGAGTTGAGATACCTTAGAGAATAGATGTTCTTTAAACCTGGAATACACCAATCTGGAAATTTTCCATGACGGGGTTATGATTGGCAGCATTTATTGATTCAGAAATCATCTTTCGTGTTTCAGCTGGATCGATGATTCCATCCACCCACATTCTTGCTGCGGCATAGTAAGGTGAATTTTGTCTTTCATACATTGCCTTGATATCTTCAAGCAGTTTTTGTTCTTCTTCTGCAGTTACTTCCTTTCCCTTTGATTTCATGCCTGCTACCTGGATTTGCAAGAGTGTTTTCGCAGCCTGGTCTCCACCCATCACGGCAATTTTTGCAGAAGGCCAGGCGAAAATAAACCTTGGATCATATGCCTTACCACACATAGCATAATTTCCAGCTCCATATGAGTTTCCAAGTATGATGGTTATTTTAGGCACCACTGAGTTAGCTACTGCATTCACCATTTTTGCACCATCTTTAATGATACCGGAATGTTCGCTTCTTGACCCTACCATAAAGCCTGTGACATCCTGCAGAAATACGAGCGGAATTTTTTTCTGGTTACAATTCATAATGAATCGTGCAGATTTATCCGCACTATCATTGTAAATAACTCCTCCCATCTGCATTTCGCCTTTACGACTCTTAACGATCTTTCGCTGATTCGCTACAATACCAACTGCCCAACCATCTATGCGACCATAGCCGCAGATAATTGTTTTTCCATAATCTTTTTTATATTCTTCAAAGCTACCGGTATCGGCTATGCGCAAAATAATGTCGAGCATGTCATATGGCTTTGTCGCATCCTGTGGAAAAAGACCATAAATCTCTTCAGCTTTGCCCACGGGTGTAACGGGGGCGATACGATCGAAACCAGCCTTTGGTTTTGCACCCATTTTATCAAATATGCTTTTTACGTGATCAAGGCAATCTTGCTCATTGGCAAAGCGGTAGTCTGCAATCCCTGAAATCTCTGTATGGGTTACAGCACCTCCCAAAGTTTCCGAGTCAACATCTTCCCCGATCGCTGCTTTTACCAGGTAGGGGCCGGCGAGGTAAATAGAGCCATTTCCTTCCACCATCAATGTTTCATCGCTCATGATCGGCAGATAAGCACCCCCGGCTACACAGGGGCCCATCACCGCAGCTATCTGCGTAATTCCCATCGCACTCATACGGGCATTATTCCGGAATATTCTCCCGAAATGTTCCTTGTCAGGGAATATCTCATCTTGCATGGGCAAAAAAACACCCGCGCTGTCTACAAGATAAACCACCGGCAACCTGTTTTCCATGGCTATTTCCTGGAGCCGGAGATTTTTTTTACCAGTGATCGGGAACCAGGCACCGGCTTTTACAGTCTGATCGTTTGCAAGTATCACTGCCTGCCTGCCTTTTATATAACCGAGACCGCCGACCGTGCCACCGGAAGGGCATCCACCCTGTTCTGCATACATTTCGTAGCCGGCGAATGCACCAATTTCCACAAAAGGTTTGTCAACATCACACAGGTAAGCGATTCGTTCGCGGGCGGTTAGCTTGTTTTTCTCGTGCTGTTTGTCGATTGCCTTTTTTCCACCACCCAGGCTCAGTTCAGAAAAACGTTTTTTCAATTTGCTGAGCGATGTTTTCATCACATCTTCGTTCCTGTTGAATTCGATATCCTGGTTCATGGTCTCAATATTAGATATTAAATCAAGATTTTGCTATTTTTAAGCTTCGATGTCTTCAAAAAAGTATCCATGGATTGTCCTGCTCATCTTATTTGCGGCAATAAAAGTCTTTTCTTTTTTCCCTGATTCGGTCGAAAGATATTATTCGGGAATGATATATCCCGTTATTAGTGCTGTACAGCGCATATTATTTGGTTGGATACCATTTAGTGTCGGTGATATTTTTTATGCAATTACTGCTTTATGGCTAATCATTAAACTGTATCGTTTTTTCCGGATCATTGTCAAAAAACAGGCCGACCGTTTTTTCTGGTTCAACGGACTAAGACAGGCCGGATTTTTTGCATTATCTGTTTATGTTTTGTTTAACCTTCTATGGGGAATGAATTATAACCGCAAGGGAATTGCTGATCAATTGCAACTGCAGGAGGAAATTTATGTTAAGGAAGATCTGCTGGCCGTAGTTGATCAGCTTGTGGAGAAGCTTAATGAATATGATACGATAGGCCGCATTAACCGGAGATATCTTGGCGTTAAAAGAAACCTGTTTCTCGGCGCTACAGAAGGTTATGATACACTGGCCCAATACAGGAAACAATTTGTGTATCGTTTTGCTGCTGTAAAACCATCTCTTTATAGTTATCTCGGAAACTATCTGGGCTTCACGGGTTATTACAATCCGTTTTCAGGTGAAGCACAGGTCAACACCACTGTGCCACTTTTTGTACAGCCTTTCACTACCTGTCACGAAATTGGCCACCAGATTGGATATGCTAAAGAAAGTGAAGCAAACTTTGCTGGCTTTCTTTCTGCTAAATCATCAGTTGATCCGGTTTTCAAATATTCAGTTTATTTTGAAATGTACCTGTATTCAAGAAGATACGTCTATAACCTGGACAGCAATCTCCTGAAATCTTATGATGCCCGGCTTGGCTTAGTAGTTAAATCGGATTACCTGGAGCTTAAGGCATTCTGGAAAAAATACGAGAACCCCGTAGAGAGATTGGTGGATGTTGTGTATGGCCAATATCTACGCGCTAATCAGCAACCTTCAGGCAAACTAAGTTATAGCGAAGTGATCAGCTGGCTGATTGCTTATTATAAGAAGTATGGCAAAGAAGCAATTTAAAACTTATCCTTCTTAAAACTTATTCTTCCACATCATGCTTTCAACCGGTTTGTTCGGCTGACCACTGTACTTTGCATCTTTCTTATTATTGTAGCTGACAATGATCTCACCATCCACAGGGAAATATATCAACTGACCTACAGGCATACCCGCATAAATGCGAACTGGTTGCTTAACCGAGATCTCAAGTGTCCAGTTGCCACAAAAACCAACATCACCCTTTCCGGCGGTTGCATGAATATCTATACCAAGCCGTCCCGTTGAAGACTTACCTTCGAGGAAGGGAACATGAGCATGGGTCTCCGTATACTCTTCGGTTACGCCAAGATAAAATACATGTGGCTGGAGAATAAAACCTTCCTCCGGGATTTCAAAATGTGTGATCTTATTATGTTTTTTTGCATCCAGCACTTCGTCATTGTATTTTGCAAGCCATTTGCCGAGATGAATATCATAAGAATTACTACCCAGGCAGGAGCGATCGTACGGTACTATTTTAATTGTTCCTTTCTCTATTTCTTCAAGAATCCTCGAATCGCTTAAAATCATTGTCTAAAAGTTGGTGGTGGTGCTTAAATAGGTTAAAATTGTTTTTCTGCAAGATGCGTCTTACTTATTTAAAATGAGCTTATTTTATCAACATAATATCAACGCGGGAACAAAAGTTGGAATCTGGCGGATTGAAGAACCTGAGTCATTCTACCTGCAAGGTGTCCCATTGAAACGTGATGTTTCGCATCCGGCCAAGAGACTACAACACCTGGCAGGGCGGTTCCTGTTGCCTCATTTGTTCAAAGATTTTCCTTTATCAGAGATTTTAATTGCTGATACGAAAAAACCCTACCTGGCAGACGAAAAATACCATTTCTCTATTTCGCATTGCGGAACTTATGCGGGTGTTATCGTGAGTAATTCAAACAGGGTAGGGATAGATATAGAAATTATATCAACCCGCCTGTACAACATCGTTCACAAATTTGTAAATGATAAAGAAAAAGTATTCCTGGAAGAATGGGAACCACTAACACAAATGCATCTCGAACTCACAACGATACTATGGAGTGCAAAGGAAGCATTGTTTAAATGGTATGGATTCGGCCAGGTCGACTTCAAAGAACATATGCAACTTAGTGGCCCGCTTATTTTTCTGCCAAATGAATGGATCCAGTTGCCTTTTACATTTTACAAGGAAGAAAACGTTCATGTAAAAATCATGGCAAAAGTGTTTGGGGAAATAGTTATAGCATGGGTTGTAACTTAAAGGAGTTATGAGTTATGAGTGAGTGTTGAATGAATAAATTATGAGTTCATCACTTTGTATTTCACTCATATCTTGACAACTCACTCATCACTCATCACTCATAACTCATAACTCATCACTCATCACTCAGTCAAAAGGTTATCGCTTACGTCATTCAACAGCTCCATGTCTATGGAGTCCTTACCAGCGATTCCTTCTATTGAGCCGATGATATGGTCTGAGTTCAGCATGGCCCGGTCGAGTTGCTTTTCGCGGTTTTTCCAGAGTTTCTCCATCACTTCTTTTTCCTTTTGCATGGATTGCTGCATGTTGCGGAACACTTCCCGGATGTTTTTCCATTTGGATGAAAATTCCTGGCTGGTCATATAGTCATAAAGTAACTGGATCTTATCTTCCTTGCCATCCTGCGCTTTGGCTATTGAATGGATCCGCAACAGACCTTCACGCAAAGATGCCGTCAACAATTTGGTATCACTAAATCCGCAGATCCACACACCGTCACGGAACTCATAACGATCTTCGAGTTTTTCCGGCATCACCTGTGACACGAGAACACCGATATCCGCTCCGGCCCGCACCATGTCCTGCTTCAGTTTATCCACCCATTCTTTTCCCCAGGTAGCAGCTCTTTTACTTTCGAAGAGTATTTTACCGCATTCCGCTCCGAATCGGTTCCTTACAATCAGCAGGCAGTCTCCTCCGCGTTTTCCTTTGGCTACCTCAGTAACCTTGTCGAAAGGAAAAGCATTCGCGAGAAGGTCCTCCAGAAGCAATTCCAATACTTCACCCTGCAACTGTGTTGATCCCTGGTCAGCTTTGCGTTTCATCTCTTCGATCAGCTTTTTCTGCTGATCCATCTGCACTTCCCATTCTTTTTTTATCAGTTCGAAACGCTCGCGCTCCTGGACCAGGATTTCTTCCTGGATTTTTTTCTTGTTTTCCAGCAGGTATTTTTCCTTATCGTTTTCATGATGGCGTTGAAGCTCTTCCATCCGGCTTTCCAGGCGCAATACATCCAGCTCTTTTACTTTCAGCGTCCTGACCTGGTTTTCAGATTCAGTAATTTTTTCCTGCAGGATACGGATCTGGTTATCGTTTTCCTGGAGTATCTTTTTGCGGAGCTCCTCTTCTTTGAGCTGGGTGGCCTGTTCAATTTTCTGCCGGGTTATGATTTCCTGGTCAGCCAGTTCCTTTTGTGTTAATTCTAACTGGAGCCGAATTTCATTTTCCTTCTTCCGGTATTCTTCATCTTTCTTTTTTTGTGCTTCAATCCATTTGCCCTGGAACTCATGTTGTACCTCTTTCCGGATGGAATCCTCCATCGGAAAGCTGTTTCCACATTTAGGGCATTTTATCTCTGTAGTCATCAAAACTCTTTTTCACAAAATACGATTTATTCAGTGAGCGGTCGATCTCACAACTTTCATACAAGAGGGTCGAAAAAAACTTCAACTTGATTTTCGCCTTAACCTGAAAACTATTACTTTTGCACCCACTTCAATTTTTAGGCTGCGGAGGTGGCGAAATTGGTAGACGCACTACTTTGAGGTGGTAGCGCCGTAACTGGCGTGGGAGTTCGAATCTCCTCTTCCGCACAAAACGAGACTCCCTATAGACGGGATGTCTCGTTTTTATTTTGGTGGAGTTTCTGCTTAATCCTGGTGGGGTTTCCGATTAATCCTGGTGGAGTTTCTGCTTAAAAACGATGCTGGTAGAGGCTGAAAATATTGCCGGCCGGATCGCTGAACAGCGCCGTAATTTCAGGCAGATCCCCGCCGGCTGGTTTTATAATATTTCCGCCTTTTTCATTGATTAGCTTTAATGTGGCTTCCATGTCACTTACCATCAGACTAATGCAAATACCGTGATGAGTTTGCGGATCCCGCCCGGTGACCCAGCTGCCACTTACCTCGAAAACCGAATCATCAAACGAAACGGTTCCATCTTCGCGTCTTCGGATTTCCCAGCCAAAGATATCATGGTAAAATGCTGCTGACTTCTCAACATCCACTGCGGGAATCTCGATGTAACAGATTTTACCATTGCCAAATGTGGGGCCATGCTGTTTACTCATTTGGATTGATTTTATTTAACTAAGACCATCAATATCTGGAAGAACTATAACTCAAGGCAGAGTTAATTATTTCAATTTAATATTTTCTGCTGATTTTCCTGCCTAATATGCAAACACTTTTTTGCTGGGCTGCACGTTTGAGCTGCACTGCTGGACTGCACTTTTGAGCTGCACTGCTGGACTGCGCTGTTGAGATTTAGAAAGTATCTGTGAGGATCAGTAATTTTTTTATCGTACTTCCGCCGTTAACTTGCCGATTTTTTCCCAGCTCGTTCCAGGCTTCATGGTAACAAGAACCGCAATACTTTCATTGGCTGTGACAAGTTTACTTGCCTGTAATGTGGGATATATATCTTTAGGAGTGAGTCTGAATATGCTTCCTGTAAGAAAATCTATTGCAATTCCGGGTATTCCTCCAATAAAAAGATTTCCATAAGCCCAGCCATCCAGTTTGCGTTTAAGATTTAATTGATAGGGCTGATAACCGTCCAGTTTAAGTTCCAGGTAATGACTTTTTCTACGACTCATATGAATTACAATCGGTGTCTGACCATAATGTTTGCCATCAACATATACCGACGCGATTCTTGGTTCAGCAGTAACTACAAATTTTTGTAAAGGTCCGTGCGCGATGGTGGCACATCTTGAAAAAAGCATTCCTGCGAGGCAAAAGGAAGCTATGTAAATAGTTTTCATCAGGGGGATTTGGGATAAGATAAGCACTGTTTCCCTGGTATCCAAGCTTCCCGGAAAATGCTGATTATAGTCAATAAGGTCAATAAACAACCTATTTCTATACATCCACTGATGTAATGGTTTTATTCATCCACCAATGTTTTGATTCTACTCAAAAAATGCCATTTATCTATTTTTTAAGAATTATCCTGAATGTAGTGCCTTTGCCCTGTTCTGAAGTTTTTACAAAAATCTGCCCGCTATGATATTGTTCCACTATTCTTTTTGACAAACTGAGACCGAGGCCCCAACCGCGTTTCTTTGTTGTAAAACCAGGTTTGAATACTTCTTTCACAAATTGCTTGGGAATACCCTTTCCAGTATCCGTAACATCAATCACAACATAGGTTTTGTCCTCTTGCAGGTCTACTTTTATTTCGCCCTTGCCTTCCATCGCGTCAAGCGCATTTTTAAGCAGGTTCTCAATTACCCAGTCAAAAAGCGGGGGTGATATTCTCGCAATCAGCACATTCGAACCATGATTGTCAACCGAAAATTTAACTTTACCCGGTGCACGTTTCCGGATGTATTCGACCATGCTGTTCACCTGCGAAAGTATATCATGCGATTCGAGTTGAGGCGTGCTTCCGATCTTTCCAAAGCGATCCGACACCAGCCTTAGCCTTTCCACATCTTTTGACATCTCCTGGACCATCATTTCATTATCCGGATTGTCTTTCAACATTTCGACCCAACCATGGAGTGAGCTTAACGGTGTGCCAAGCTGGTGTGCCGTTTCTTTCGCCATACCCGCCCATACCTGGTTTTGAACTGATTGGTACCGGCTCGAAAGCGCGGTTATAGTGATAATGATAAATAAGCTGATGATTAACAACTGCACCAGCGGATAATATTTCACCTGGTTCAACAAGCTGGTATGGCCATAGTAGTAGATGTTTCTTTCGGAGGAGTCTGAAGGATTGCTCCATTCTACTGAACCGTTTTCAGACTTAAATTCCTTCATTTTTTTAGCTACATAACCAGGATCATTTTTTACTGAAGCTGAATCAAGATTTACATGGTCCAGTATTGCACCTTTTTCATCCGTAACGATAATTGGAATTGTTTTGTTTTCAGCGATGATGATCCCGGCAAGTTTATCACTTATACCAGTTTGATCAATCATAAGTAGTTTACCCGCTTCCACCCATTGTTCAACCCTGAGTCTTTCCTCTTTTGCAATTTTTCTTGCAAGAAATTGTGAGTAAAATATTGTTCCGCTTACGATAGCTATGGCAACTATCGCCAGTCCGGTACGCCAGTTAAAAAGCTGAATCATGCGCTCAATTTACGAATGATAGTGTCATAATTCATTGAGTTAACAGATAGGAGGTTTGGTTATTAACTTTCAACCTGTATTTTTGGCAACATTTAGAACAAACTTTCGTCAGCTTAGAACAACCTATTTGTCAGCATTAGTTTCAATAGTTATACTTAACTGGAACGGCCGTTCCTTCCTGGAAGATTTTCTGCCATCGGTAGTGGCTTCTACATACGGGCATAAGGAGATTGTATTGGCCGATAACAATTCTACCGATGACTCCGTCGATTTTGTGCGCACAAAATATCCGGCAATCCGGATTATTAAGCTTCCATCTAATTTCGGATTTACAAAAGGTTATAATGAAGCTTTGAAAGAAGTAAAGGCAGATTATTATATACTGTTGAATACTGATGTCGAGGTTTCTCCCGGTTGGATAGAACCAATGGTTGAATTGCTTGAGAGCAATAAAAAGATCGGTATCTGTCAGCCGAAATTGTTACAACACACAAATAAAGATCTGTTTGAATATGCAGGCGCAGCCGGGGGGTGGATAGACCGGCTGGGTTATCCATTTGCGAGGGGGAGAATCTTTGATTATTGTGAAAAAGATATGGGTCAGTATGATGAAATACAGCCAATATTCTGGGCAAGTGGGGCAGCGATGTTTATCAGGGCTTCACTTTATCACCGTTTAGGTGGGTTTGAAGAATATTTTTTTGCGCACCAGGAAGAAATAGATCTATGCTGGCGGGCACAAAGAGCCGGTTTTGAGGTTTATGCCTGTCCCCAGGCGGTAGTTTATCATGTCGGAGGTGGCACATTGCCAAAAGGAAATTCAAGGAAGGTATTTCTGAATTTCAGGAACAACCTGATAATGCTTGCTAAGAATCTCCCTGTTGGGGAGGCTATTATAAAAATAGGCTGCCGGTTCTGGCTGGATGCGATTTCTGCCTGGAAATCGCTGTTTGCCGGCCAGGTAAATTATTTTCTCGCGGTAGTCGAGGCTCATCTTGCATTTTTCTACTGGCTGGTTATTATGCGCAAACACAGTTTGTTTCCGGAAACACGCAAAGGTAAATTGCATGGATACCTGCGCAGGAGTATCGTGTGGGCACATTTTGTTGAGGGTAAGAAAAAGTTTATGGAAATAGTTGAAAAGAAATCTGATATTTTCAATTGAAACATTATTTTTGCATTGCAATTAACTCGTTATGGATCAAGCACAAGAAAAAGATTACAGGGAAAAGGACGTAAAATTTAACTGGGTAAATTCTTCAGTATTTCTGTTTTACCTGCAGGTGTTTTGTATGATAGCCTTTACGCTTGGTGGTTGCTATAGTTTATATGCGCACCGCTATAAAGGCAAGCCAAAGGTGAATGTTCCTACAAACACTTATTATACTCCCCAGTATAAATAAATTTACTTTAAAATTTTGTAGGAGTTTTAGGATCCCTATCTTTGCCGTCCAATAAAAAAAACGAATTGGTACCAGGCCCGGCGATAACCGGATTTGAGATTGATCGTGAATAAAAAGTTCTTTAATAATCAACGCGGAAGTAGCTCATTTGGTAGAGCACGACCTTGCCAAGGTCGGGGTGGCCGGTTCGAGCCCGGTCTTCCGCTCCATGATCCAAACCTAGTGTTTGGATTTTTTTTGTGCGTTCGGGAATGATGGCGCTTCGATTGCATCGGGCTTGACAGATAATAACAATTAAGAATTTTGTCCCGATCGTTTTCGGTGGGGACAGTTACCTGGGTGGCGGAACTGGTAGACGCGCTGGACTTAAAATCCAGTTTCCCGCAACGGAAGTACGGGTTCAACTCCCGTCCCGGGTACTTTAATATCCTCATAATACACTGATTAATAGTGGGTTATGAGGATTTTTCTTTTCTTGGTTGGCTGTCTGGTTGGCTGAATGATATTAATTTAATTCTCCGATGATCAACACAATCTCTAAAATTGGCTTTGCGACTGCTTTGATAGTTTACCTATCCTTTTGTGGTTGTCTCTATATAATTGCATACTGGTCTTCATTTGATTTTGATATCACAGGGTTGGTGGATATCTGGGAGGTTCCTAAAGTATTCGTTTACCCGAATGCGATTGTATTATCAGGTCTGGTGACTGTGATTATTTCGCACTTGATAATGCCCCTTGTTGTGAAAATTTGGGAACATTTCGTTCCACGGAGTGAAGCCAGTCTTAAGCATGAAGAAAGCCTTAAGTCTGGAATAGAAGCTGCGCAGTATAATTTTATCGTAATAAACGGGACGGCAGCGATCATTTTTTTTATACTAAGTCTTGTGCTGATTGTAACTGGGCAGGCATTTTTGTATTTGATCCTCGGCCTAATAATCATCTTACTTGTGACGATGAATTTATTTTTGTCAAACACGTACGATGCTTACTTAACAGACAGATCCTCGAAGGTTTGGTTTTTAATAATGTTTGTCGTTGTTCCGGTTTTTGTTTTTTACACAGCAAAAGAGGAAGCATATTCGATAAAGACCGGGTCAAACTTTCTTGAAGTAACGTCATTGACTTTCAAGAGTGATGGACATATCGCAGACATTTCTACTCAGAAAAAGGTTTTAAGCATCAATTCGAAATATGTAATATTAACTGATAGTACAAATACAAAATTCAGTGTCATAGACCTAGGGGATGTTCGATCTGCAAATTATATCCGCCGTAAATCAAAAAATAAGTAACTACAGGTTTTTTTTACTGTTTTTTACCTTTATAAGCTAAAATCGGCGGCGATTTTTCCAATTTGAATAATTCTTTTTTCGGTCACTTCCTTAAATTTCACATATGGAGCACGGGGACATTGACATGTCTGGAATTAACATGATCTATCTTTATCAACGTTACCAGGGCGAAGGATTAATATTCACTATTCAAAGGAACGGCGAGTATATTATAGACATAGTACGTGGTTATGAAAGATGGCTGGAGCTTCACGAAAGACCCACGGAGCGATCTAACGAATACGGCGCGATGCTCAATGATTTTTTTGTTTTCAACGACCGAAAATTCACTCGGGAATAAGTTCGCCTGGTGACTTTTCAATTTGCCCTGGAGAGGCTCGAAAGTTTGCCTAGTGGTTCTATGTAAATCTGTCTAAAAGTCCATCTTTGAACCACGACGCGTTTGTCGTAAAATCTCTCGTGAATCATGTGGTATTTATCGTGTTCTCTCGTATAATTTGCTTGACGATCGTCAGAATCCTGAGCCGCTTATTAGCTTTCGGGAAAATGTTCGACAACTAATCCTGGCTGTCGAGACCCATTAAGAGGCTCTCTTCTTAATTTGTTCTTGGGTCCTTCTCGTTGTATCGAAGAATTTGCGAGGTTTCTGGAAGTATCCTCCAAAAACTCATCAGCCGAAAATTTTTGCGCGGATGTCTGTGGCAAAATTTCAATAAATTCATAGTCCAACTGATGCAAATATCTATTCCGGTTGATATTAAAAAATGTATTTTGGCTGATAAACCTTATGTATGAAATTTCAGTTACTGTCACCGACATCCACCATTGACATTCCATTTAAGGAATTCGACAAGGAAAATGTCGAGCTCCTTTTTACCCCCGGGTATTCTATTCATCATTTAAAAAATGAAACTTTTGAAGGAGCAGCGAATGTTCATGCTCTGGATCTTCGCGTCACATATCTTCTGTCAGTATTCAGGGATATCATATTGGAAATCGATATCCGATCGAGGGCGGTACTTTATAATATACCCTGTCAAGATTTCAAAAGAAAAGTTTTTGATCTTCATCGACTTTCGTATATGTCAGCAAATTTGGAATTCCGATCGCTGATTCGGAAACGTATCCAATTTGCCCATCTTACATTTCCGAACATGGAGGATACCATCGCTGGCCATGCCGATCAAATAACTGATATAGTGGATTTATTGAGAGCATCGTGGTAACTGTTCATTGGAGCCGACTATCTAGCCTACGGGGTTGTAAACGAACGTGGATATTCAGTCGTAGGAGACACCTGCCTTAGTCCTACTGCAACTAGCACACTAATTTCCTACATTACTCAACGCTTTACAAAGTCCGGGAAAGCTTTTGCAAATAAGAAAATTGGGAATTATTCCATCGAGAAACAACTGCCTCAAGTCCGGGGAAAAAGGCGCCAGAATTTCTTCTTTAAGTTTCTGGCATATACTGAAGAGTCAATATCAAGCCGGCGTAGTAAAACCGTTAAAAGAACGATGATCATCTTATCTGTAAGTTCCCTCAGTTCAGGTCCATCTGCATCCTGATAGCGGCCGTCATGGTCATCATAATGTGTGTGAAGATTTCGCAGGTCCGCTATTCTTTTAGAGAAAGCGATAACGTCAGGGATCAATGTCTTCAGAAATACACAATCAAAATTTGTTATCAAATGTATCAACCGGTCCCGTAGCGTTGGCTCATGAGCACTACTAAGTTTTTCTTTCAACCACTGCAATTCGAATTCTGTCAGCGCCGGATTGTCATAAACTTTTTTCTTCAGAATTTTCACTCGATCCTTTTCTGATTTTGGAACCATCTCCGTTTTCCGGTGTAGCACTTCAAGCGCCTTAGCGACGTCCATAAATTTCTCAATGGAAATGATATGCATTTCTTCAAAGTATCGGAGGCCAAGGTAAAGCGGAACGACCAAGGTATAGTATTCCTGGTACCAGTCTCTTATTATTTGTCGGAAGTGTGTTTGAATATCTTGATAAAGAACAGCACATTCGTGAGGATTGATGTTTTTAAGTCCGGTCTTTCGGGCTGTCCTGGTATAATAGCACCTCACAGGCTCGGGCCATTTTATATCACCGTAGCAGGACGATTTGGCAACAAGATCATGGTCTATGAAAGTGATCTCCAGTATATCGCTCTGGCTGAATGTACAGAATGTAATGAAATCTGCAAAGATGTCGGCCAGCTTCAACCAATCCCCAAAACTCTTTTTGTCTTTCGACTCAAGCACCATGGTCACGTGGTTTTCAATCACAGTTCTCACTGGGTAGTTTGAGGTCTCGGATGAGTATCCGTACTCAATTTTTCCGACAAAATTATCCGGCACTTCAAAGTCGACATTGTTGGGTAGTTGCTGCTGCAGGTCCAGATCATTCCCTTTAATAGTAGGGAAGTTAGGGCTGTATAATTTTACCCAGGAGGCTAAGTTGTGAACACCAAAGTAAATTTTATTAAATACAATGTCTGCCTCAGCCTGGTATTGTGCGCCGACAAAAAAGATCTCCACAGAAAAATCAATTGTCTTGACATCGAAATTCGTTCTGGAATTGTTGAGCCAGCAGCCATAGAGAGTTAAAAAGCCCGTCATGGTTTTGCCCACTATCAAGTGTTGGACAGCATGGTCAAACTTGACGCTCTCGTCGCCGATTAGCGCAAGAATTGTTTCGGAGTATGGGTCATGCCGAAGAATCCCGGCATACCATAATTCCGTGCCGGAAAGTTTCCAGCTGCCCGTATATTCCTTTTTCTGGAGCATAAGTGTCTATGTGGTCAAAAATCTGGGCTCATTGCTCAAGTTATGCAAAATCAACATGCATCTAGGCGTTGCGAAATCGCTTCAGGGAAGATCAGCCCTAATGTGAAGAAGTCGAAATATTAAAATGTGGGCTATTGAAGGGTAGGGTTAAGTGTTTCTAGCGTTTCAACGAAAAGTGGATAGTATGTTTGGAGGGTTACTTTGCGATGACTGTCTACTAATTCTAAGTGTCCTCTATCATCTTTGCATATTGTTCAAAGAGTTTTTGGGCCAACTCATTACGGTTTTCAATACTTGATTTTATTATGGAAAGGCCTTGCCGAGTGCACTTTGCTAAATATCTTATATTTAAGATAGTCAATCCTTGGTAACTTCTTTCAAATAAGGCTTCGCTAAGTAGGTAGTAAGTGTAAGAAACCGCAAAGCCAATACCCATATTGGATTTGGGCAGGTAGCTATGCATAATTGAATGACGATAAAAATTTTGGAATTCCTTTAAAGAGTCTGGGTTGTCTAAATCATTTCTTTCCAAAACTTGTTGAAAGAATAATCGAGAGTGTAAAAGGAAACTGTCCTTTTCATTATCAGTTTTATCACGCGTTAATAATGAACCTATAAAATCTATTACAGAGAAACAAACCATCGATATGGGAATTGTGCAACGTGTTTCAATTATTTCGACCGGTTCATATCCTTTGCCGTGTGGGTCGGTTGTCGGAGGAGGTGCTATGTAAATACCATTCATTCGTGATTCTTCAATTTCTTGCGCTACTTTTTCTTCCGCAATAGCTGTTAGCTTTTCTAAATCTAGATCGGCAAACTGGACAAATTTCTTAATTGAATTCTTAAAGCTTTCGAATTCCATTTCAATGATATTTACTGGTGTTTAATCCTGTGATGTTGACCACTGTTCCGGTGATGTCGACCCCCTTTTTGAAGAAGGATGTCCGTCAGGGAAGTGTTAGGCAATAATTTAAATAGCTGGATATCACAAAATAACGTATTTATTTTCTTTCTCAAAGAGTCGCCTTTTAATTCATTCCGGTGCAGCAGTATGTACCATACGGTCGAGGATGGGTTCCGCAATGGTGCTTTCGCCAATGAACTCATACCATTTTGGCACAGGTAATTGTGAACTAGTAATTGTCGACTTTCTACCATGCCAGCTTCAATTATTTCCAGTAAAAATATTCGTTCAATGTTATCTAAGGCTGCCAGTCCAAAGTCAATGAGGATAAGCAGATCATATAGGGGCCTTACTTATCAAATCTGTATTGTTTTGGCAATGTCATCCTTCAACCTAACTGCTGTCAACAATTGCGGATGTTAGCGTCTCAAAAAGGTATTTTGACTTTAGCTAAACCAACTAAAAATGGCTTAGCGTGAGTTTACACAGATGTGTTAGAATCATGTGCTGCCGCCTCCTCAAAATTTTGTACTTTGCCCCATCCTAATAAAAATACCTTCCAAATCATGAGCGACATCAAGAATCTCGAAAAAACCCTATGGGCAGCCGCAGATAAAATGCGTAGTAATATGGATGCTGCCGAATACAAACACGTAGTTCTCGGTCTGATCTTTCTCAAATATATATCTGATGCTTTTGGTGAAAGGCATGAGGCGCTGAAACAAGAACTGGAAGATTCTAAGAGTGACTGGTATGTACAGGAAGAAGAGGCTCGTTACGCAACGTTGAATGATAAAGACGAATACACCAGCCATAACATCTTTTATGTTCCCGAAAAAGCACGTTGGACTTACCTGCAATCAAAAGCAAAGCTCCCCGAAATTGGTAAGTTGATCGACGATGCAATGGATGAAATAGAAAAAGTGAACCCTGTATTAAGAGGGGTGTTACCGAAAATTTATGCTGATCCAGATTTGAACAAGCAGCGATTGGGTGAACTCATTGACCTGATTGGTACTATTGGTTTTAACCAACCCGGTCACAAATCAAAAGATTTACTGGGACAGGTTTACGAATATTTTCTCGGGCAGTTCGCCGATGCAGAAGGCAAGAGTGGCGGACAATTCTATACACCATCATCTATTGTAAAACTGTTGGTAGGAATGCTCGAACCTTATAAAGGTCGTGTATACGACGGGTGCTGTGGTAGTGGCGGTATGTTTGTGCAAAGTGAGAAGTTTATAGAGGAGCATGGTGGCCGCCTGGGGGATCTTTCTATCTTTGGACAGGAAAGTAATCCCACCACTTTGCGTCTTGCAAAAATGAATCTCGCTATTCGTGGAATTGATGCAAAAATAGAACTGGGAGACAGTTTTTTACACGACAGGCATAAAGACCTCAAAGCCGATTTCATTCTAGCCAATCCCCCTTTCAACATCTCCGACTGGAGTGGAGAGCAATTGCGTGACGATATGCGTTGGAAATTCGGAACCCCACCGGTTGGTAATGCAAATTATGCCTGGCTGCAGCATTTTGCACATAAGCTAAGCCCGAATGGAACCGCTGGAATTGTACTTGCAAATGGAAGCATGAACAGCAATACCGGCAGTGAAGGAGAAATTAGAAAGGCGATGATTGAAGCGGGATTGATCGACTGCATGGTCGCTTTGCCAGCACAGCTTTTTTATAACACAATGATTCCGGCCTGTCTTTGGTTTCTCGCGAGGAATAAAAAAAATGGAAAATTCCGCGACCGCAGCAATGAGATATTATTTATCGATGCACGAAAGCTTGGTGTAATGATTAACCGGCGGAATAAAGAATTGAAGGAGGGGGAGATCAGAAAGATTACCGATACATATCATAAATGGAGAAATCTAAAAGGGAAATATGAAGATGTAGCCGGCTTTTGCAAAGCAGCAACCATTGAAGAAGTCAGAAGTAATAACCATGTCCTGATGCCAGGGCGATATGTTGGAACTGAGGATGCCGAGGATGATGGTGTTTTATTCGGCGATAAAATATCTGCATTGACAACTAGACTCGCAGAACAATTAAGCAGAGGCCATTCTTTGGAAACAGAAATTAGAGCGAATCTAAAAGGTATTGGCTATGAGTTCTAAAGATTGGGGACAATTCAGATTAGGGGACATATGTCTAAAAATAGGTTCGGGTGCAACTCCTAGGGGCGGGAAGGAATCCTATTCCGGTACAGGAGAATTTGCTTTGATAAGAAGTCAAAACGTATTAGACTTTTCCTTTTCCTATGATGGATTGGCGTTTATAGACCAATTGCAAGCTTCGAAATTAAATAACGTAATAGTTGAGAGGGATGATATCCTTTTAAATATAACCGGAGACAGCGTGGCACGCGTGTGCCAAGTTCCGAAAGAAATTTCAAAGGCTAGAGTAAACCAGCATGTTGCTATAATTCGACCGCAAAAAGATATACTAGACAATAATTACTTAAAATATTATCTACTGAATCCTTCTTTTAAAAATTATATGTTAGCACTATCTTCAGTCGGAGGAACTCGAAATGCCTTAACTAAAGTTATGATTGAGGATTTTAGAATAACTCTTCCGCCGATTGTCATTCAACGCCAAATCGCTTTTCTTCTCTCGTCCATAGATGACAAAATAGAACTCAACCGCCAAATGAACCAAACCCTCGAAGCTATTGCCCAAGGACTTTTTAAAGAATGGTTTGTTGATTTCAATTTTCCTGACTTTGATGGTACGGTAATAAACGGCCTACCTCAGGGCTGGAAAAAAATCTTAATCAGCGATATTTCTAGTAATATACAATATGGATTAACTCAGAGTTCTACTCTTGAAAACGTTGGACCTAAATTTTTAAGGATTACGGATATTCAAGGAGGAATTGTCAACTGGAGTAAGGTGCCTAATTGCATTGCAACGGAAAAGGATTTTAAAAAATATAAAATTAATGCACATGATATCTTTATTGCACGAACTGGAGCGTCAACTGGGGAAAACATCTACGTTGTTAACCCACCAACAGCTGTATTTGCATCATACTTAATACGAGTTCAGTTTGAGAATCCAGCATTGGCCTGCTATGTAGGCAAGTTCCTCAGAGGCAGTGAATATTTCAATTTTATAAGTTCGATATTAAGTGGTTCTGCTCAACCAAATGCTAATGCCAAACAATTAACAAGTATCGAAATTGTATTGCCAACCAACGAAATCCTGGACAAATATTTTATAATTGTTAACAGTTTGAATCAAAAGAAGGAACTGAATGCAAATGAGAATGAAACATTAGCCAACCTTCGTGATACTTTGTTACCTAAATTGATGACGGGAGAAGTTTCGATGCCGCAAAGAGAAAAACGAAGCACCGCTGCTATATGAAAAACTTCATTACCGAGGATCAGATCGAAAAGATTGCTTTGGAAATTTTAAGCAATGACCTTGGTTATCAAATTCTTTTCGGGCCTGATATTGCAGAAAGTGACTTCCCTGAACGTACCTATGCAGACGTAATTTTTACCAGTCGTTTAAAAGATTCCATCGATCGAATAAATCCGGGTATTCCGACTGAAGCAAGAGATGAAGCATTTAAAAAAGCCATGCGTGCATCTTCTCCTGACATGCTGATAAACAATGAAGCATTCCATCTGATGCTTACGGATGGAATCGATGTAAAGTTTCGGACCGAAAATGGTAACCGAAGCGACAAAGTGTGGCTTGTAGATTATAACAATCCCGAGAAAAATTGTTTTCTCGCCGTTAACCAGTTCACCGTAATTGAAAACAACATTAATAAAAGGGCAGATGTTGTGCTTTTCATCAATGGTCTTCCAATTGTTGTTCTTGAATTGAAGAATGCCACAGATGAAAACTCAGATATGTATTCAGCATACCAGCAATTGCAAACGTATAAACAGGCCATTCCATCGCTTTTCCAATACAACTGTTTTATGATTGCCTCGGACGGCTGGTTTTCAAAAGCCGGTACACTCAGTTCAGACTACAGCCGGTTTATGGAGTGGAAAACGGCAGATGGCGAAAACATTATCGATACAGATACCGAATCGGAAATGGAGCCTATGCTGAAGGGCATGCTGAATAAAAAGACTGTACTAGACATCATTCGCTACTTTATTGTGTTCGAAAAGAGCAAAGACAAAACGATAAAAAAGATAGCAGCCTATCATCAATACTATGCAGTCAACAAGGCTATCGCTACAACAGTTAACGCCTCAGCAACAGAAGGAGATAAACGAGCTGGGGTTATCTGGCATACGCAGGGAAGCGGCAAGAGTTTAAGTATGGTTTTTTATACCGGAAAAATGGTGGTGACAGAAGCGATGAACAATCCAACAATTGTTGTGCTTACTGATAGAAACGATCTTGATGATCAGCTATTTGACACCTTCTGCAATTGCTCACAACTACTCAGACAGGAACCTAAACAAGCCACTGATCGCAAAGCGTTGAGGACTCTTTTATCAGTCGCATCCGGTGGGATTGTATTTACCACCATTCAAAAATTTTTACCTGAAGAAAAGGGCGACAGTTTTCCCAAGCTTACGGACAGACGTAATGTAGTTGTTGTGGCCGATGAAGCGCACCGCAGTCAATATGATTTTATCGATGGCTTTGCCCGTCACATGAGAGACGCATTGCCAAATGCCTCCTTTATAGGCTTTACCGGTACTCCCATTGAAAAGCAGGATGCCAGTACACAAGCTGTGTTTGGCGATTATATAGATGTGTATGATATAGAGCAGGCTGTTAAAGATGGAGCGACAGTTCGCATTTACTACGAAAGCCGTTTGGCTAAAGTAAAATTAAGCGAGGCCGATGCAGCCGTTATGGATCAGCAGGTAGAAGAAATAACAGAAGATGAGGAATTGACTGATAAACAAAGACGCTTTGCCAAATGGGCCAGTAAAGAAGCAGTGGTAGGCAGCGACCAACGTTTGCGGCAAATAGCTAAAGACATGGTTACCCATTTCGAAGTGCGCATAAAGGCCAGTAGAGGAAAAGCGATGTTTGTTTCCATGAGTCGGCGGATAGCTGTTGACTTGCATAATGAAATTGTAAAACTTCGTCCGGAGTGGTATAGCAAGGATGATGATAAAGGTGTGATTAAAGTGATTATGACTGGCAGCAGCAGTGACGGTCCGGAATGGGCTGAACATATCCGTAATAAAAAGAAACGTACAGAGATCGGTGATCGTTTGAAAGATCCTGAGGACGAATTGAAAATTGTCATTGTTCGGGATATGTGGCTAACCGGCTTCGATGCACCAGTACTTCATACCTTATACATAGACAAGCCTATGAGCGGGCACAACTTAATGCAAGCCATTGCCCGGATCAATCGTGTGTTTGGTGATAAACAGGGCGGCCTGGTAGTAGACTATATCGGAATTGCGCAGGACTTAAAAAAGGCACTGGCGATCTATACCGAAAGTAAAGGCAAAGGACAACTTACTCATAATATCGACGAAGCTGCAGCGAAAATGTTGGAGTTATATGAATTGGTAGTAGATATGTTTGCTGGATTTGATTACAAGGCATATTTCAATCAAACACCGAGACAAAAGATGCAATTTGTTCTCGACGCTGCCAATTATATTTTAGGTCTCGCTGAAGTAGATGAAAAAGGAAGTCTAGTAAGAAACGGAAAACAAAGATTCAAAGATACAATTACCCGTTTGTCTCAGGCATTTGCGCTATCAGTAACGCATCCTGATTCTATGCTGATCCGTGATGACCTTGCCTTTTTCCAGGCTATCAAAGCCCGTATTGCCAAATTCGATGAAAACAGGCGCAAGCGAACCAACCAGGAAATAGAGACTGCGTTAAGGCAGATAGTCAACGATGCCATTATATCTGACGAGGTGATTGATATCTTCTATGCCGCCGGAATCAAAAAGCCTGATATTTCCATTCTTGACGACAAGTTTCTGGCAGAAGTAAAAAATATGCCTCAAAAAAATCTGGCTTTGGAATTGTTAAAACGTCTGTTAGAAGATGAAGTAAGAAGTAAAGAACGAAGCAACATCTCCCAAAGCAAAAAGTTCTCGATTATGCTCGAGGAGGCAGTAAAGCGTTATCAAAACGGACTGATAGAAGCAGCACAGATAATCGATGAACTCATCAAAATGGCACAAGACATTCGTGAGGCTGCAAATCGTGGCGAAAAAATGAACCTACGCGAAGACGAATTAGCCTTCTACGATGCATTAGCCGAAAATCCGACTGCGGAAATCATTTTAGGAGATGCCACCCTGAAAGCCATCGCTCATGAACTTGTTGAGAGCGTAAGAAAAAACACATCCATTGATTGGCAATTGAAGGAAAGTGTACAGGCGAAAATACGGTCGATGATCAAACGTATCCTGCGAAAGTATAAATATCCCCCAGACGATCCAGTGACCGGGGAGTACACTGTATCGGTAAATAAGGTTTTGAGTCAGGCGGAATTGTTGGCGGATTATTGGAGTACGAATTGATAAAAATTGCCACTTAAATTCGTGTCTAAACTGGATCTACAAAAATCTCATGTTGCCGGATTCCATCGCTAAATTAAATTATCAAGGGTCCTCCTAAAGCAGGACCAACCGACTCTTTTCTATGTTACTAAAGCGATTGATTCCATAAAAAAGGGCAGCTGTATCCCGCTACGGGATCGTTTATTTCAATTTGAAGCTAGCTCAAGAAGGTCTTGTGTAGTCGGTAAGCAACAGCGCAGAGTTTTTGGCAAGCAGGAGTGCAGAACTTTTGGCAACAAGCTGTACACAACAAATGGCAACAAAGAACGCAACTTTCTTTTGTATCTCGCAAAAAGTTATAAGCAGCAAAAGTTCATGGATAACATTCTATAATCAACAATGAGAAAAACACCAGGTCCTAACCGTTTTTACCTCACGGCATCATCGCACGGTCGACCCATCTTTACATTAGGCCAATAATATACATGTGTGTTCGGCGTCATCTTCAGGTGGTGCTTTATTTAGTTCTTGGAAGTTTATGAACGTTTCCGAGATGTGTATTTAATTTCGATGAGGATATATTATGGAGCTGTTGAGGGTTTGGGTGAAGTGGTTCTCGGTGAATCGAAAGTTGCTTCATTCAAACTGCCTTCCAGTTTTTCATTGATGTCAAGTAATTGCGCTTCTGTCATGTCGGAAAATTCATATTTTTTAACCGCGGGCTCCAAGATTCGGAAACCCCGTAGGAAGTGATCACCTTTTTGCTGGGCATTTACAAAACCGATAATGCCAATACATATTGTAGAAATAATAGAGAATACCGTAGTAACCGTTGGATGAAAAATGGTGCTGGCTGCCAATGCCGAAGATAAAATTCCAAGACAACCAACACTCCAATGAATGGCTGCATAACGGTTGCTCATCCTTAACCAGCAATCTGCTTTATAAGTCAGATCCTTGATTAGCTTTTCGTTTTTTATGGGTTGCATATTATAAGGTTTAATTACTAATTTAATTATCATATTCGAAACTGCAAGTATTTATAACATGTTTATTTAATTAACCAATAGGCTACGAATTCGATTTCGAGATAAGAATATATGTGTGTTCGGCGTCATCTCCGGGTGGCGCTTTTTTATCATACCAGCGTAAAATATCAGTGTGACAATCCCTCTAATGTTCATGTAGCGCTATCACAGCTCGCCAAAAATAGTTTTTGCGTTTCACCGCTATCCATACCATCGCTGATGACCATTGCATATTACTTTGTATGCACTAATATCTGAGCTATGTACACGTTATTTTCCTTGAGTATTTTCGGGAACTGACCTTTTTTCTATAAGCAATGATGCAACAGATGCACGCCATTGAAAACCCTTCCACCAGAAGGCTCGTTTACCAAAAACTGCGGCTTCAATAATAAGGGGCTTGTCAAATGACACCTTCTCTATTTTTGCAAAATGAAATACTTCACCTGGCGCAATCGTAAATTTTCTACTTTTAATATTTGAACCCCAAACGATTTGCGATGCTTTATTAATGGACAAGCTTTTGTATTCATCAAATCTGATAATATGTTTAACTTCCATATTACCCTCGGTATCTTGAACTTTTATGGCAATATCCTTTAACCATAGTGCATCTGTATTTCCTTTTTTTAATAATAACTTAATTGCTAACAAGTCGTTTGTATCGTCTATGGCTTGTCGGGTTGTTTCGATAGAAATTTCTAAGTTTACAATTAGCCAGCCTGCGATTATTTTCCAGCCAAAAAAACCAGCAGCTGAAACAAGCGCAACAATTTTAAGTGCCGTTTCCAAGTAATCCAAAGTTGCTTTACACATTTTATTAATTTTTTAGCCATGATAAATAGAAAGAGGACAACTTTTCCGATTGAAGTCCATTATTAGTCTGAAGGGTACCGAATTTTGGTGTTATTTTATGTCTTTACTCCAACTGTCAAAATGTTTCAATACATGATATTGAAATATTTATTTAGCTGGCTTTATTAAATGATATCATTTTTCTTCACTCTATTACAGAGTTCTTTAACTAACAACATTTAGTGTATTGTAAGCAATCATTATAATTTTAACTGAGCAAGTATCTTATCATTAAAGGCTTTATCGGCTATCCACAAACCCAACTTTCTGTAACTCTCAAATTGTTCTTCATTAAAGAATTGGTCAGCAGTTGTCTGATGCGGAAAAGAACTATTTTTTTTCGCATATTCCATTACGTCCACAGGAAAATCCTTTTCTACGATCGAAGATTTGATATACAATAATTTTCCGGGTTGGACATTCCCGGTATACTTGATATCACCCAGAGCGTAGTGGCACTCAGAAAATTTACCATCTTTCCGGGTGACTATCTTTGATATGTCAATGCTGATATCAACTCCAAAATCAATCCTGCATTTCCTGATCGCATTGGCAAATCCCTCACAAGTGAATTCACCATCTTGTTCTCCATCACATAAAATAATGTACCTGCATTTGCGCCTTATTAATTCATACAAACCCATATTATCAAAATGTCCCCCGTCTGAGAGTGCAACATAATCGCTCCTGGTATTGGTCTTTCCGACCAAGTTGTTGAAAATATAGCCCAGCCCAAACCTCGGTTCCGATCTTTGCCAAGTACTTTTGCGGGGATTTCCCATCCACCAACCCATTTGCACATTAAACACAGTCAGTAAGAATGCCGTTGCTGCCGAGGAATGATAGCCTTGGTTAGGGTTGACAGAAGCCCCAGATATTGCCATGGCTGTCCCAATGGTTGGTCCACGATCGCTAAAAGCATAGTCTTTTGTTTGCCGGTATGCATAATCATATGACTTTACCTTTAAATCGCCTCCCGCTTTCAACATACTAAAATCGAAGCCGCAATGGTACGGCGTGAAAACGAATGATTCTGCTTTACGGTCCTGACGATCGAGGTCAGTCACCTGTGAGGCATTGAGTGTCGCATTTAGAATAGGGAAGGGACCATAATACCCATACTTGTTTTTCATGTTCGCCAGTTTCTCATCATCTCGCAGATCAAAACCAGTAAATGGATTGGAAGACTTTTGACGGTCAGTCGCCCTTCTTGTTGCGCCCAGGTAGGCACGTACCAGCCGATTGCGGTAAAAATGATGCATGGAGAATTCATTGACACCTACCTGCATGGATAATAACAGGGCTATTACAAAACAAAATGCAATGATGCAAATAATATAGAATTCATTGAAATTATCGTACATCACAGTGTTATGAAAAACTTTGTAGTATACCAAGTTATAGATAGGTGTGATTAGTCCTGGTAAAAAGATCAGCAACCCGAGTGCAAAAAGATATGGGCCAATCAATGCCAAAACATTTACCAATGACGATAGGGTGGAGGCTGACTTCTTCTCTCCTGATACTTTACTGCTGAATGCAGCTTTTACAGCAGAAAAGATCATAGCTGCCCATCCTCCAGTCACAGCAGTACTTGCAAAGGGACTTTTCATAAATACATACAAGATAAAGTCCTTTCCCAGCAGCGCCGCAGATGCAATCAATAACCACAAAAAAGATGTACGGTGTATATAAGCGCCCATTCTGCCCCACCACTCCCTTCTTTCATCCGGGAAATACCTTCCCAGCAGTCCCATCCTGGCAACCAGGGTAATGCTGAATACTTCCAGCACCAGGGGGAATCCCAAAATAAATTTTAATTCCATATGATAACGGGTGAAATACGTCACAGTTATGTTGTCAATCTTTTGCATCAATGCCCAGGCAGCAGCCAGACATATCCAACTCACCGCCGCTGTTATCGCAGCAGTGATGATCAGCATCGTCCAGGCCAGGATTTTGCTAAACTTAAGTTTCCTTAATAAGTCCTGAATAAAAACTGCATATTTTCCGAGTACCGCTACTATCATTAATGAACCGAAGTTGACAAGAGCTGCCGGCCATAAGGCTAAAACTTTACTCCTAAAGGTTAAGCATTTGATATCATCATGTGCCCAATCGGAGGACAGCCATGCAGCGATAACATAGGCACTCACAAAGGCAATTAACAGGAGTATTTTATTGATCCTTATGGTATCCTGTTTTCTTATTTTCAGCCATCTTATGCCCTGGCTGTGGTAGGCTTGCATACCCAAGCCTGCCAGTAATGAAACAGGCGCTAGTGTTATCAAACTATAAAAAAAGACCTGCCACGTGTTTGAAGAAATAGTTTGACGAGCGATGTCAGACCATCCTATAAAAAGCAGGTTTCCTAAAAATAATAGTGACAGTAGCGATAGGAAGATAATGGTTTGGTTGAGTAAAGTATTTCTTAGCCAGGTTACGCCTACAGTCCAGGCGTCGGCGGACATAATGCTGGTATTGGGAGAAAAGTAATTGCTGAACATACGCAACCATTTTATAGGCCGCAATTCTTCACCAGATGGATCTGGTGACAAGTCTGTACACAACCGATTGGTAACTTTTACCAACGAGCCATCTCTTTTAATCCAAGCAGCGAGCCAGCTGCCTATGTATCCTCCACCGGATACCGTTGACAGGTAGTCGAATTTCTTGATAAGGTTCTTGCTAGCCAATCCTTGTAGTATCCCGAGATTAAAGGTTGCAGAGCGAATGCCCCCCCCAGAAAAAGCCAGTGCAGTGAGGCCGCTCATTTGTTCTGCTCTTTCAAACGGATCATATGCGCTCACCTCTTTAATCGCATTTCCTGGTGCTTCGGTATCGCGCTTTGCTACTATCTCTTCCTTCATTCGTCGTTCACGGTTTAACTGAATCTCTTTAAGCTCCATATCAAAAATCTGTTCAAATGATAGAGGTACTAATGCTTGGATAAGTTGGTTGTACAATGCGTTGGTATTGCGGAGCAACGTTTCAGGATTTACATCATGTGTAAATGTTTCTTTAAATTGATTGATCCATTTCATTTCCTCTTGATCCAGCAGGGTAGCTTGCACTTCCGGTTTCATATCCCATGATTGCAGAATTCTTTCACGGTATGCAGTGTACCTTCCTGCACCGAGCGCCAATACTACCTGCATCGGTAAGTATTCTAATGCCTTGGCCAATTCTACGCGTTGATCAGCATCAGCATATAATATTTTACTAATGGCTTCCCGCCACATAAAAGGCGAAGGATAATTGCCATTAATTTCCTGCATATTGGCAATCCAATATTTCCGGTTGTCATTTATCCATTTCACCAGGTTCCCAGCCAAAAAAATCGCATAGGTAACGGACCATTTCACCATGTATTTCTGGTCAACTTTTTTCTTGCTCATCCAGATGAGTTCAATGGCTTTTACAGCAAATCCATCTTCCTCCCTTTTATTTAAAGGGATAGCGTAAATTTTTTCCCGATTTTTGGAACTGCTATTTCCTGGAGATTTATCGGGGTCTATCGCTTGTGCAGCTTCTTCTTTTGTTGCGTACAAAACCAGTGTTGCTTCTAGATCTTCCCGTGAAAGCGTCAAAATGCTAATAGATTGGTCTTTTTTGCCATCGGCGATGGCTCCCTTTAATAGGGTGGTTTGAATCGCAGTAATAAATGAAATTGCCCGGGCTGTTAAATCTTTGATGGCATTCATTGTTCGAAGTTTTTTCGAGTGTTAAGGGATTGATACCTGCATACAATCAATTACATTGGTAGCTGGTATCAGCTGTTTAAGTCCAGGTGGATTAAAATGATCGCTTTTAGGATTAGTAACGGAGATCAATAATCGCAGTTACAACTTTGCACTTCTATGTTGGTACATATTCTATTTTTTCTTTCTATAATTTTTTGTCCAAAAGTTAACCAATGGAATATCAATGGCAACAAACCAATTGCTCCTCCATCTTGAGTGTTCTGATTCTGCGAGTTTTCCGTCGTCCTTTTTTTGATATAATTTAGAACCATATTGAAATCCATATCCTACTGACAATGGTATGTATGAAAGTCCTCTAAATGGTAACCCAAGTCCATAAACCAAGTACCCACCTGGCGTGAATATGTCATCAATAGTTATTTTTTGTTCTAATGCTGTACTGTCGTTACTTAACCGGTATCCTACAATTGCGCCAACATCGATTAGGGTCCCATAAATGCTCAAAGACCCTATGTTATTTCCATTGCGATAGTGCCCTAGTCCCCAACTAAAGGCAATTCCTATCGGTGACGTTACTCCAACCGTTGAATTATTGCCATCAATTTTATCAGTGTTATTTGCGTTATTATTGATATAGCCGCCTATGTAAGCATTTAATGAAATATTAAAGCAACTATTTTTCTTAATGGAAGAACTTCCTGCCGGGAGTACTGCCGCTTCTATAGCAGCTTCGGCCTCTTCTGAAGTTTCGGATTTAACTATACTTGCTATCATATTACCATATCTCAGGATGCGTTCAACAGTTGTTGAGCGGTCTTCCAACGAATCCTGCTCTAGTAATTTGGTGTTTGTTAAATTGCTATCATTAGCCCGAAATGCGGTGCTATCTATAATTTTTGTTGTTTGAGTTGATGTATACTTGATGAACAAGGAATCAACTCTTAAAGAGTCATAGAATTTCTTTTTATCTTTTCTGGCCTGATCGGTTTTAACCAATACTTCTTCCAGAATTAGGTAGGCATTCATCACCGCAGCGTTATAGCTTTTTGTATAAATGTTTTTATACAGATCATTGGCATTTTTTGCCATAGATATATACCGATCATCTGCAATACCCGGCTTGATTACATTTGCTACCTTAAATCCATACTCAGTTACATCAATCGCTTTTTGTATGTATCTGTAGTAATCATCGTTTGTAAGACTTCCTTTTTTTTCCCTGATCTCTTTAATTGATTGCTCAACATCGTTTGCCAGAACCAAAAAATTCTCTACAAGATCAGCGATCTTTAAAATATCATCCTTATTTTCTCTCATGAAGTCCTGAACAGAGGTATATTGTCCTTTCGCATTTCTGAAAGTGACACTATCCATTCTTTGGTAAAGCAATCCAAGAAAAATCTGCAGAGTAATAGTGTCACCTAAAATATTATCGTGGAAATCACTAAACTTTATCCATGCCTTCTTTTTAGTAGCCAATTTATCAGTCCTGGATTTTATTATTAATGAGTCAATCGTTTCAAATTTTAAAGCAGTATCTGAACCAACATTTACTCGTTTTATACTATAATATCCCGCCGTCAATTTCACTGTATCTGTGATGAAATCTCCCGGACTAATCGTGCTCACAACTCTTGAAATTTTTATCACTGTAGTATCGTATATTTCAGGCGCTTTTTCACGTACACTTTCCGAAATTCGATTTAAAACCTCCCAGGAGCTTTGAAGATTGATATTCATTTCACCCCATTCTTTAAGTTCCGCAAACCGGGAAATTAAGTTAGCAGGGTGTGTTGATGTTGACTCACTTTGAGAAAGCTCGCTGATAATTTTAGCTGATCGAATGGCTACTCTTATCTCGGGCAAGGCTTTTAATAGTTTTTGGTATTTGGGCAAATCGATTAATAAATTCAGATTGATGATTAGGTTGCTGATATCCTTATAAAAAACTTCTCGCAGCGAATGGAGCAATTCTGAATATCGATAAGATTCAATTTTGTCGAGAAATGCAGCCGTGGACGGGAATAAGGTTTTGGCTTCATCATTTTTTTTCAAAAAATCTTTCATGCGCTGAAAGAAGGCAATGTTTAATTCTTCTTTGCCCCGTTTGATTAGGAATTTTGCAAGACCATCAGCAATATTGGTAACATCGAGACCGCCAATAGATTGTGCTAGACTGGGAACAGAAAATCCCTTAGGAATGGATTGTATTCCAGGGCCCTCGAAGTAAGCCTTGAGGAAAGGATTTGCTTTTATCAGGGCTGTAAGTTCAGAGTCGTTGTGATTAGGCCCAAAGTAATAATTAAAAATATTCCTGTTTACGGCTGATATTTTAAACTTGCCTTGATTACTATCGGCAAGAAATTTTAAATAAATAGCATCATAATATGCAATACGTTGTCCAACGATTTTGGTCGCGAAACATGATAGACATAGCGCTATGACAAATATATTTTTCATATAGAAGGGTTTTTAAAATAGGTTAATAATAAATCACCGTTTAGCACAGGCAGCTGGAGATTTTCAAAGGGTCGTAATGCTGATGCGCCTAATAATATTCTTCTTATATCACCTATGTCATAACTAAAATTTTTCTTTTCAATTATTAAGGCAACAATACCTGCAACGATCGCATTTGATTGACTAGTACCTGTCAATTGCAGGATTTCTCCGTTTATACTATATGAGGGTATATTTAGTCCATCAACAATTGTTAGTAAACTTGAATTTATATAAGGATATAGGATATTTTTGATTGGAACTGACCCTATACTTATAGTATTTAGTAAAGCAGCTGGATATAAGGGACCTGGATCATTAAATTGAGTAGCATCTCCAATAGCGCAAACAACTATTTTCTTTTTATTTACGGCGTTGTCAATAGCTTGCTGAATTTTTTCGAGAATATCTTTCCGGTTTATAAAGGAACCCCAGCTGATAGATATAACATGAATTTCCTCTTGATCTGCACACCAATTAATCGCATCAGCATACCGTATTGTTTCGGATTCTTCTAAATTCGAGCCTCCAGCGATTTTACATATGAAAAGATTACAGCTAGGAGCTGTACCAATTATCTTTTTATTTCTATTTCTAGCACCTATTAATCCTGAACAGTGGGTGCCGTGACCTTGTGTGTCTTGAAGGGATACAACATTGCTAAAGACAAAGGTTTTGCTCTTGTCATAAGGCAGTTCTGCGTTTTCAAAATCAATTCCAGTGTCAATTACGGCAACGCCTACATTTTTCCCTGTGGCATATTCCCATAGTTGAGGAATTTTTAGAGTTGTCATCCACTCAGGAATCGAGATGTCTGCTTTTGACAAATTATCCAACCACTTCTCCGAGGCCCAATTCCCATCTCTATCCACATGCCATATTCCCAATTCATTCGTAATCTCACTTACGCTCTCAAATACTGAATCCTTGTGTAATACGCCTATTATATTATGCTTATCAGTAAAATTCAAAACAGGACTTGTCCGGATATTTAGCTTGTTTGCTATTACTTTTAATTGTTCCATTTCAAGAAATTTAATTATGATTTTATGTTTTGTTGTTTATCCAAGCGAGAAACTGAAGAACATTATTGGCATAGTTTTCTGCCCTGGGACCACTACCATTATAGGCCCTTATTGTCTGGAAAAGATCATTAGGATGTGCTTTCCATTTAGTATTTAGTTCTTGCATTACTTTGGTCAGGCAGTCATCGATATTGTACCACTGTTTTTGTGTGAAAAATGCTTCATCTCTGTTGATCGCCTGGATATCATATTGAAAAATTCCATAGCCCGCATATACCCATCTTTTAGGCCCGAAGCCTCTCATAGCCCTTGTTTTATTGGCTTCATCAATCAGCATGTCTGCAAGTTGCTGCCCGTATTTTTCAACAAAAGCAGCTGTGTTTTTTGGGAATGCTTTTCGTGTGCCATTTACATCTCCTGATGCATCAAAAACACAGCGGGCTAATACCTCCGCCGGGGTATGGTCTTTGGTCCAATCATAAAAATAAATAGCTGTTTCTTGGCAGGCTATCGCATATAAAAGTTCTTTTGTAAATGGCGAACCTTCTACTATTGCCTCGCATTTATCGCCAAAATGATTATCCAACCAGTCCGCTGTGAGTTTACACTTTACCTGGCTTAGCGGTAACTCTTGGAGAGCACTTGAAGGCAGAGGGATGGTGGCTTTTCCAGGGGTGACTATTGTGGAAGAAGTACTTTCAGTTACAAATATTGAAGGATCAAGCACAATTAATCCGCCGCCCCAATAGTAATATCCATCTCTGTCCATATACCAGGAGCCAAGCTTATTTATAATTTGTTTTTCGCTGACAAAAGTGTATCCCTTTGCCACCGTACCTTTTAAATTGGACTTATCAACGAAGTCTGCTATAGGAGCACCACGGCGGTTTAGCTTGTTTACGATTACTTTTAGTTGTGCCATATTCATCCTACAGCCTCCTCGCCTGGATTAGGGTTAACAGTAACATTTATCGCAGAGGCGGGTGAGGTAGTGGTGTATTTTGTCTTCTGCGTATTATCGTCTCCAGGAGTTGCAACGGGGCCCGTGCCTCTCAGCTTTATTACTTTACTTAAAAGGTCAAACCAGAATGGAGCACCTAATGTAATGGCGAGTGCGGTGATGAGCCATCCCAAGAGCGTTTCCATACCACCTTTTTGATTGGGACTGTATTGAAAGACTTTTGAGTCTTGTATCAAAGGGCAACGTGTCAAAAGAGTATTTAATGGGTCTATTTCGCTTAAACCTTGTGTGGGATATAATTTCATCAGACTATCATTTACCCGTGACTTTATAGTCAACATATTAAGGCGTAACTTCACAGGCAGGGAAGTATCTGCAAAATGATTTGCCATCAACAACGAATCAATAAACTGTTTTTCTTTAATGATGATATCCGCCTCCAGCAGTAAGGCGCCCAGGTGGGTTTTTACTTTTATTAAAGAATCCAATTTTATTTTTGCAGCCGTTTTTTTCTCTTGACAACCCAGTTTAATCTTACATATTTTACAGGAATCCTTCCAGGAGGTGCCTAGCCCCAAAATATCATTGGCATCGCTGGCATCTTTAGCTACCATTTTATAAGTAACGTTCAAAATAGAATCATTACTACTTTTGAACTTATCGGGATTCAGGTTGTCTTTATTGGCAATAGCCATCTGAACCAATTGTTCTCTCGCAACTTTATTAGTCGACAAAATTCTGTGAATAGCAATGCTATCCACATTAAAGACATAAGCCACAATAACTCCTATAATCAAGAGCACCATCCGTGTATACTTTTTATACCATCCAGTGGCACGATCCATGGTATCATTAAACCAATTCTCGAGTTTCGATCTGAAGACATTTAGATCTGCCCCCGAATCCTGCCAAAGCGATCTTATAAAAAGGGCTGTATTTGCATTTAATAAAACTGTTTCCGTAGCCAACACATTTGGACCAGGTAGGCTTGCGTTCTGATCACGCAATACTTTAATGGCCGGGTTCAATTTGTCTGATTTGACATTTGAAATATTTATAGGAAGCTTATGGATAATGCCATTCATAATGGAATTATGGATAGATTGAACTGTCTGCGACTCCGGCAAATTGAAATCTTTTAGCAAATCAATAATCACTTTAGAAAAATTGCTGGCATCCAGGTAGGCAGGCTTGCTATAATAATTATCTTCCCCAAAATATTTTATTAGTGGGTGCGCATAAAACCAGGGTGCTATTTTTCCTTTTTTAAGTAGATTTTTTAAACCGAGAAGATGGAGGGATCCATCTATCCGATCGCCAAAAGGTCTCCGGTTATCAGTTTGGATATCTTCCAACATTCGTATGATTGCCTTTTCCAAAACCTTTGCCCTTAAGGCAAGTCGTGTAGCAATCATTTCTTGGATAATTGTTGCAAGAAGGCTGTATAGTAAGAAAACGAAAACCAGCCCTATAAAAACGTCAAGCGCTACATTATTAAACATATAATATTTATTAGTTCATAGATTAATCTCTAATAAGTTCTATCTGGAATTATCGGCAGAACATCATTTTTGTCCGAGGAAGTTTAAGTAGAAGTTGCAAGGTTGTTGGCTGGTTAGTGTTAAATCCAACATGACAAACGCTGATCTATTAAATAACTCATGATAAAAAGGTTTAGGGAGTTAAAAAATAAAGGCAGATGCTTTGCCCCTGGCGGCAATTTGTCAGGAGCAATATTAGAGGCATAAATTTTATTTGCAGTTGTCATTATCAACACTTTGACGACCATCATTGGCCTAACAGTAATATTGATTAATAAAGGCTACCCAAAGTCTTTTCAGCAACAATGCAAATTGAATTTAGTATCTAGTTCGATTGGTACCGAAAGAGTACGATTAAAATTGTAGAAATTAGAAAAATGAAGAGAAGGAAACGGTAGGGCTCTAAGTTGATCAAGGGGTTACAGAATTTCTCGTTTGTATTGTTCGATAGCTATGATGAATTCTCAAATGAAAAAGGAGTGGATAGCGAAAAAATGCTTTCGTTGATTTCTAGAATAATAATCGAGTAATAGGAACAACTCCACAGCCGTACAAACTCCTAATAAATTCAAGCATTTCTACGGATTTTTAGAACTAGTTATTAATTCCTTCAAAAAAGTTTCAAGGGACATATTTCGCTCTGCTTTCCAGATATTTCTATTCAAATTATCGGGCGGAAGAATTACCGATTTTATAGAAAATTGGGGTGCATAAAATGATGGTTTTGTAAAAAGAGTTTATCCTATTCATTAAAACTCAAGACGATCTCAGGCATGAGCAATGTCTGATTAGTAAAAATTAGGGATTAGCTGTCACGGTAACTGCCTGGTTAACTACAAATTGAAGTGCAAGAGAATTCCATGACCAGGAATTAGTGCCACTTTCAGCCCTGACGTTGGAGTTGGTGAATGCTTTATAATATCCCAAATTGTACAATTTTCCGTCACTGGGAATGTTTAAATTTTCTGCTGTCTGTGCTGTTAACCCATAATTCGTATATATTTTATTGAAGGTCTTATTAGACTGGTTAATTATTTTTAAAAAGAAATATTCCTTTGCTATATTCAGGTCGATGCTTTTGCTTCCGGTTGCCGGAAAATTTCCATCAAGATTCCATGTAAATAGACCGCCGACTTGTGCGCCATTAGATGTTTTACCGGAGGTGCTGGCACTGCCTGTGAAATTTAAATTGGCATTGCCGGAGAAACTGGCACTATTACCCGGGGTTATTAATTTTTGCGTACCAGCTACCGTAATATTGATATCAGTGAATGTCGTATTCTTGTAGATCACCGATGTTGTTGTTACGCCACCGCCAGTACCACCGCCGGTACCGGTGCCAGTACCAGTGCCTGTTCCGGTTCCTATACCAGTGCCACCTGCGCATGGGAGAGATTGTGGATTGTTTGGATCGATTATAGGTATATTAATAAATGAACCTGAGAATTCTTTGTACGTATTCTGAAAGCTTGTTCCATCAAAATATTTGCCCTTGAATGAAAAAGTTCCACTGATACGTTGATTGGCATCATCATATGACGTTACTGTAGCAGTTCCCGTGCCACCATCAGCTGTATTGTATTGTTGTACTGAGCCAAAAACAGGAAAGTAAGCTCCCGCTCCCCAATTACCAATGCCAACCTTATCTTCATTCAGTGAAAAAGTAGTTTGAGATGGATTTCCGTCCCAAAGAAGATCAAGACTGATTGCAGAATTATCGGGAAACTTTCCCTGCACATGAATTTGCTTGGCACCCACACCTGGGTTGTCCATAATGAAGCCAATTGCGTCTTCGCAATTAGTTGTCTTTTTTGGATCGGCACAACCATAATCAATGCAGACTTCATAGACACCTTTGTCTGTATTTTTTTTTGCACCCGGGTCAGTTTTTACACAGGAAGTCAAGCAAATAATAAGGGAGAGAATCAATGTAGAACGTTTGCTGTTCATGTCAATTGAGTTTAAGCGTTAAAAAATGTTGATGTCAAGTAGGTTTCTTTTTTCTTAATTACTTGTATAACCAAATTTGCTATGAATACGCATACTTTTCCAATACCAATTTGTTTGTATTTAGCCTTTAAGAAATAAGAAATTGAGTATTTGTAAAGATTGCAGACCGGTATCGGTGAAAATCAATTTCCATCTTGTACATCATGTAATTACTTAAGGCGCTTGTCGCCGAATACGCTCAATCATTCGTTTTGACGGCGCATTAGACGCAATATTAAAAGCGGCTGCTGATCATTGAAATTCGAAGATTTTGAAGCTGATAAATCTATACGCTTGGGGTGCTTGTCATTGAAATAAAGTGTAGAATATTACTAATCCGCGTTGATATTTTTCATGCGAATAAAATGTCATCAATACGTAAAATCAACTTAACCGTTTTTAATTTGATTCAGTTGATTTACATTAAATAAATGCATGACTAAATGATGGGGTAAAATACTAAAACGGCTATTCATATTGTGAACTTATCAGGAGCGAAGCCTGAATTTTGCCAATTCATCATAAATAACTTTCCTGACGAAGTTAATTTTTCCAAGAGGTTGATGTTCAGGCAGGCAATGCCAGGGAGCAAACGTGTAAAGCTGTTCACATGATGACTCCTCCGGAATGTTTAGATCCTGTTTTGGTATGAGAATAGTAGCTAGTTTGACAAATGGAGCGTCCCACTCCACAGTGACATCTTCTACCGGTGTTAATTTACTATTTGTGTAAACCTGGACAAGAAAATCATAGCTGGCATCATATTGCATTAGATGTTTTGCAAGACGTTCCTTCAAATAAGAATCAGACAGTGATTTGTTATCATCGTTTTTGAAAACGGTTGTTGGACGAACAGCATACTTTGCAATGTGTTCTTCACCGAGCATATATGGTGAAGCACTAAAATATGGAATGCCTAAAACATTCTCGCATTTGATACTTGAATTTATCAATCTCAATAATGCACGAAAATTGAACGGGTTTAAGACAAATAATAAAAAATATAAACCTCCACGCGCGATAGCTTTTACAATTTTATAATATTGACAAAGTTCTGCTGTAATGAAACGGCTGTGGTTGATTAAAATAAAATCCTGAAAGTTCTCGTTGTGTTCCTCATCTAGTAATTTAATGGCCATCCCACGAACATCTTTTTTTTTGTCAGATTGGATTGATGTGCTCGAATTTGAAAACCTAATGACGGCCTCAAAGGTTCGTGCAGTGTTGAAAATGCCGGATCTTAGTGATTCGTCTATATCATTATTAACTATAAACTTTGCGCTGACACATCCATGCATCTTGGGATGTAGCGGACGCAACATTTTCTTTCCTCCATACTTTTTAACCAGCATCGCCTTAAATTCCTCTATTATAAGACGAACATAACGTGTCTCCTTTTCAGTTAGTTCCATAGCTTTTAAATGGATAGATGTTTGTTATGTAAATCTAAAGCAAATATTTGGCATGCCATTTCGCGGATATTATTTCCAAAATTGAAGTGGGTGTTTTAACTACTGCTTTCCAACACGGGAAGCAATACGATCGCAGCACGACAGCCTTTGGGAATCTGGCATTTAAAGAAATGCAAATGGAAATTCAGGAAAGGCGTGGTGGCTGTGACGATATAGAGTAGAATGGGCGAATCTGCATGACTTACGCGCAATTAGCTTTAGATAAATTAATAGGAATGTTTCATTCATTCTTTAGTGTCATCATCGCTGATATATACCCGACAAATTCAGTGCTCCATCAGCTATAAAGAAGATGGTGCCCGACCTGTTCGCAATCTTATAGAATAGTTTCCCCTTAGACTCAACATCCTACAAACGTCCTTGTTTCATCTAATCAATTTTAATTATTCTCATGAATTGTTTAATTTAGAAAGAGAAACATCTTTATTTTTTGACTTTATACCTTCATCTTAACTAAAGTTGAGGAGATCCCCTTAGTGAAAACAATACCAACTAATTTGTATTTCCATTTAATCTCGGGAGTAACTTCATATGAAATGTGCGCCATTGCTTTTAGTGATATGCCTAGGCATCCATGGAGAACTCCTTGCTCAAGTCATGATCAACAGGGCAGCAACATACTCCGTAGATGGCAATGTGAAAATTTTGAAGGAAGACAGTATGCAATTGTCTGCCGAAAAAGCCTATGAAAAATTTCTGTCCAATGAGTTTCAATCGATAACTAGTCCAAACAATGAAGTAAATCTCGGACAAGTCAGGGATGTATACTGGTTGGCATTACCGATACAAAACACCCGTGATTCGTTACGAAAACTGGAAATTGGAATAAACAATGGTGGCATATTTACTCTTTCTTGCTGGTTCATTGATATTGCAACCGGAAAAACTTTGCAACATTTTATAACAGGTGATCATTTTGATTTTTACAGCAGACCCATGCATCACCGATATTTTTATGCACCACTTCATCTCAAAGCTTTTCAAAAAGTAGTCGTTCTCTACCGTATAGACATGAAAGGAACAGGTTTTTACATTCCTTTTAGACTGGCAGATGAAGCAATAAGCAGGCAAGAGGAAAAAAATATCTACCTGTTTTATGCTTTTTTTTCTGGTTGGCTTTCTTTCGTCGTGTTATTCGGTTTACTGACTTTAGTATTAACCAGGGAACGTGTTTACTTATGGTATAGTCTCTACGTATTGAGCTATTGCCTTTTTTTTATTGCAGATGGAGACCTGGATTTTGAATGGTTTTATCCACACTGGCCTGCGTTGGCAACGATTACCCCTATTGTATATGGCTTAATGATTAATTTTTTCATGCTACTTTTTATGGGAAATTTCCTCTTTCTCAAAAAAAGTCATCCGCGTATTTTCATGATATCGAAGATTTGGCTAGGAATTATTTTAATCGAATTAGCATTAATTATTGTAGGTTTTAATTATTCTGACAATATCAGCCTCCGCACATTTGTCTATTATTTTGGATTGATAACAGTACTCGGTTCCTGGTTGCTACAGATTACCGGAATACTGCGCCGTATCTCAGATGGGTATCGCCCCGCATATTTATATGGTATTGCGTTGCTGAGCGTTTTTGCTTCAGCCATTTTGTATATTATCCATGCATTAGGTGTCGGCAGTTCATTAATACCATCCTATCTCTATGTTCCGATTGGGTTTGCATTGGAAATTGTTATTCTGGCATTTGCATTGATATATAGCAGTAATTTTTACAAAAATAAACATCAGGAACTTACGCTTAGAATCGCAACACAACAGCGAGACTTCAGCAATCAACTTCTTTCCGTTCAGGAATCCGAACAAAAAAGAATCGCGCATGACTTGCACGATGAAGTGGGCAGCATGATCGCGGCAATTAAAATAACACTAGGAACTTTGCCGCTAACAGCTGATAAACGACCAGTAGTATTGCAAATGATGGACCGGCTTTCCCTTAGCACGAGGAATATTGCACATAATTTGATGCCTCCTGAATTTGAATCAACGAAACTTACCCAGCTGCTCTCTTCCTTTTATGATCATTTGAATAGTCAAAACAATTTAAAATTTAATTTTTATGTCTCCGGGAAAAGCGAGTACTTCAATAAGCACGATGAGTTAGTTATTTACCGAATTATCATGGAAATAACCAATAATATCATCCGCCATGCCGAAGCAAAGGAAGCCACCATCCAGCTTATTTATTCGGAATTCAATCTGCAAATTATTGCAGAAGACGATGGCAAGGGCTTTGACCCAGGCACTTTAGGTGGGTTTGGATTAAGAAGTATTCAATCGCGCGTAAATTTTATGCAGGGGACAATAAACATCGATTCTGGTCAATATGGCACTTCAATCGTCATTACATTGCCGTTTATTAAATCTGAATAGTATGGAACCCATTCAACTCATCATTGTCGACGATCATGTTATTTTTTTAAATTCCCTGGTTAGTTTATTGAAAGAGGAACCGTTGGTTCGAATTGTCGAAACTGCTGAAAATGGAAAGGAACTGCTCGAAATTCTCCCTAAAAAATCGCCCGATATTATCCTCATGGATCTTGACATGCCTAAAATAAATGGCATTGAGACATTGAAATTTATTTATCAGTTGAATAGAAATTTCAAAATAATTGTTCTTTCTTCCCACGACCAGGGTCATTTGGTTAATGAAGTTAAATCCCTGGGGGCAAAGGGTTATCTCCATAAAACATGTAGTAAAGATGATTTGCTGAACGCCATTAAAATTGTTCATGGAGGTGGCACTGTATTTATTGAAGAGCAAGACAAAAAACCGGTTTCTTTGGATATACAGGATGCGTTTTTGCAACGATACAAAATTTCAAAACGAGAACTCGAAGTTATTCGCTGCATCAAACAAAACTTAACCAATCAACAAATTGCCGATAAATTATTTTTAAGCATATATACAGTTGAAACACACAGAAAAAATATTATGGCCAAACTGGAAGTTAAAAAAACAGCGGCCCTAGTAAAATTTGCCATTGAACATAATCTTTAAAATATTATGGAAAAACCAATTGAACAAAATGGCTTAGTCGTTATTGCCGCAATTTTGGATATTGAATACAAGAGGCTAGAAGGTTTACTTGAACAATTGCAAAATATAACGATGATTAATTCTCCCTTAAGGCTGGTTAAGGGTGTACATTTTTTACGTTTTCTTATCCTGCCTGGCCGTGAATTTTCAGGAAAAAAAACAATACCGAATCAGTTATTATATTCATGCAGTCATGATGAATCACTTGAAGATCACTTGTTGAAAATTACCTATCCGCCAATTCTTCAATGGTTTGTTGACATATTTTCCTGCTGCACTGATTTTGACAAAACGATCGGTAAAAAAGAAGCCGTTAGAAACTTCATAATGGATCATGCTAAAAAAACCAACGCCTTTTACCGGGGACACCAGGTACAGTCGGCTGCCAGTATCATAATAGGGCAGAAAATATACGATTGTATTCAACAGTACTTAAATGACAACTTTAGTTACGATATTGATCTGCTGGAATTAAAGGATAAGATAATGACACATGTCAAAAACAGTATTCCCTGCGAAGAGATAGTGGCCGTCAAACTACCGCAAATCAATGTGCAAATCATACGGATAATACTAGCATTACCCTTCATAGTATTACTTATTGTAGCGGGTTTTATTAGTTGGCTGTTGTTGATTGGCATAATATTGTTGCTAATCGGATTAGTGTTCAGATTGCGTTACCTGGAGATTCACGATCAGGATCAATCATTTCCAGCCGCATCGGCCTTTGTTCATCAAGTAAGCAGAACCCATGTTGAACAATTAGCAGTACAGGAAGATCTCTTTCCTCAAAACCAGCTTTCACACCTGGTTGAAATTTCGCCAGGTTCGTTTAGAGCCTTCCTGCTCAATAGCGTGCTGTTTTACGTTCAGACTTTAGCAAAGTATAGTTATACGATGGGTTATTTAGGCGGAATAAGTTCGATTCATTTTGCTGGCTGGACTATTATTGATCGGGGTAATCGCCTTTTGTTTCTGAGCAATTTTGATGGTAGTTGGGAAAACTATCTGAGTGATTTTGTTGATAGAGCTGCCACTGGCCTCACGGCTGTCTGGAGCAACACAGTCAATTTCCCACCTACCCGTTTCCTCGCTATCGATGGTGCCAACGATGAAGAGAAATTTAAAAAATGGGTCAGGAAATATCAAATAAAAACGCAGGTTTGGTATAGCGCTCACGAGCAACAAACAGTAAAAAACATCTGGCGGAATTATCACATTGCGGTTGGATTATTTCAAAAAATGGACGAAAAGGCTGTCGCAAATTGGTTTAAACTTTTATAAACTTCTATTTTATGACATTAGAACTTGAGGACATACAGGGATTTATTGTAAGATCCTACAACAACCTGGAAAAAGCTTGTTATGTAATGATTCAATTTACTAATATTTCTGAGGCAAAATTATTTTTCAAACAATTGACAATAGAAATTACTGTCGCTAGCAGCAAGCCAACTGAACTAGCGGTTCAATTAGCATTCACCAATCTGGGAATAAAAAAATTAACGGAAGACTTAGACATTAAGGAACCTTTTTCCAGCGAATTTTCAGAAGGGCTTTGTGATGAAAACCGTAGCCGCATCTTGGGCGATATTGACACCAATGACCCTTCGGATTGGAACTGGGGAGGACCAACAAAAAAGCTTGTCGATGCCGTTATAATGTTATTTGCAAGCACCGACAATGTTCTAGAAACAAAATACCAGGCTCTCCTGCAAAGGATGGCGGCCACCGGTGTCACAAAAGTAATAAGACTTGACACCGGCAATACAGGAACAAAAGAACATTTTGGATTTGAAGATGGTCTGACAAATCCTTTAATAAAAGGCATGAAATCCGAAAGAAAAAATATCGCTTCCACCTCTGATCAGCACGATGTCATCATGCCTGGTGAATTTATTTTAGGATACGAAAATGAATATAACAAACTGCCAGATAGTCCCCGGCTACTCATGAAAGATAGTTCGGAGATAGACATTGGCAAAAACGGCACCTACATGGTTTTCAGGGAACTCCAACAGGATGTCCATGGTTTCTGGAACTACATGAATGAATTAAAACAAACCAATGTTTATTTTAGCAATATGTCACTTGAGTTAATGGCATCAAAAATGGTGGGACGATGGCGAAATGGAAAGCCACTAACAAAGACGCTCGATCCAGACGCTGCCATCGATCCCAAAGCCAATTTTCTCTATGCTCAGGATGATAAGGATGGATTTAAATGTCCAATCGGTGCACATATCAGGCGAAGTAATCCCCGAGATAGTATTGATGATGATCCGGCACTTTCGCTGGAAATGACTAAAAAGCATATGATACTTCGACGAGCCAGAAGCTTTGGAGAATACTTGTTTGTCAATGCTGAAAGTATTGATCTACCCAAGGTTAATAATGATAGTAGGAGAGGACTTTACTTTATTTGCCTGAATGCCCAAATCAACCGTCAATTTGAATTTATTCAAAACACTTGGTGTAATAATAAGAAATTTGATGGACTGGAAAATGATGTTGACCCTCTTGTAGGGTTTCCATTCCTGGAAAGTAAATACCAGCTAAGAACGTTTACAGTACAGGATAAACCTTACCGCAAAAAGACTTCCAGTCTACCGCAATTTGTAAAAGTAAAGGGAGGGGCATATTTTTTTATGCCCGGTATCCGCGCTTTAATAGCACTATGTCAAGAATAAATACAAACTATTTGGTATCGTAGCGGCAAATGCAAATCACCATATTTGTTCAACAAAAACAGGTATGGAGCAGATTTCAATAACCAAATGTTTTGCCTGGATCAAGCTCAACCGACTAAATGGAAAAGTTAATTCGACTTTCTATGTCACAACAAAAGTGAATACAAATAACACTTCCCGTGCGTTTCTGGCCAAACTAAAAGAACAGTTCGACCCAAAGATTTTACGGCTTGAATTGCTTATTTTAAAAGAAATTCAACCTGTAAGCCAGCCTCAAAATATTTTTTATCGCGAAGAAATTTCCTTTTTTAGTCCCTACACTACCCTAGAAATATATTTCGAAAATAAACTTAAAGTATGTGTGCGGGAAGTGGCCATAATTTCCTGATACGTTTAAATTTAATTTTTGTGTTTATTTTTTTCGGGCAAAAACATGACAACTGAGTAATGCAAAATCTTAAAAAGGACTAATTTGCACTCAATAAATTTACTTACGCAGCTCATCATTTACCCGTGAACAAAAAGGTGAACTGCTTTTCATGTCACCGGCAATAATCTGATACAGAATACACTAAGCTTTGTTCGTTCGTTCAGTCTTGCTACTCGCATCAATTCCATTTTGTTTATCACAAGATCTTTCATGCTTATAACTACTTTTCATGCTGATTTTTTGGCTACTCAAGATAAATTCTCTTTCGGCCAGACTTGGCCATTTTCTTCATCTGAAACTTCAGTATTTTTAAGATAAAATACTGTATGAGGGATTTCAGAAGGATGCATTTCGTACCCCGAGCTTATTTGAGAAAGTTTGGCTTTTCTGACAGAGGGACTTATAAAATTCATATGCTAGCTAAGAGTAATTTTTTTAGTGCCATTAAAATAGTGGGGTTATCTAATATATGTCTGACAAACGAAATATATTCAATTGCCAGGCCTGGCGAAAAAAACAACCCTGCGGTTGAACATTTATTTGCAAAAACTTTCGACAGAGAATATCCTGTTATTTACAAAGCGCTTGTACAGGACAAAGTGAGCAATATCAACTACTTTGATCGGTATAGGATTATTGCATGGATAACTTCGATGTTTCTGAGAAATCAGCAGACGAATAACTATATTCTTCAAAATTTTGAAAAAACCTTTGAGGAAAGTTATTATAAAGCAATAAATGTGATTGGCAATTAACAATACACAGAAATCGGCAACTACGCGTACACAGTTTCGGAAAATAGCAATACTCAATTTCGGCAAACAGCAGTGCACAACTTCGGCAAATAACAATGCACAGTTTCGGAA